>ENA-OSEO01002259-OSEO01002259.1-sediment-metagenome-genome-assembly--contig:-NODE-2259-length-28322-cov-4.067056_pt1 | contig 28322 bp, 30 predicted proteins | sample MGYA00237883_ERZ534232 | MGnify/ENA metagenome assembly ERZ534232 | reverse complement strand
AGGTCTGGCACCTGACACAGTGATCCCTGCGGCGTGCTCAAAATTTTCACCTGATTCCTTCAAAAAAGCGGCGACTTTATTTCTTCATTTCGGGCCTGGTTCGCCACTACCGCCATGGCCTTCTTTACCCTTTCAGGATCGCCCATATAGTAATGTTGAATCGGTTCGAGGTTGTCTTTCAGTTCATAGACAAGTGGTATACCCGTTGGAATGTTGACTGTGGGGATCACATCGCTGGGAATGGTGTCGAGATACATCATAAGCGCCCGCAGGCTGTTGCCATGGGCTGCGATGAGGACGGATTTTCCCAAGCGCAAAGAAGGCACAATCGTTTCATGCCAGCACGGAAGAAAGCGTTCAACCGTATCTTTCAGGCATTCCGTAAGTGGAAGCTGCTCTTTCCTCAACCCCCTGTAACGCAGATCGCTTGCCGGATTTTGGGAATCGCTCTCCTCCAGGGCCGGCGGGCGGATGTCGTAACTCCGCCTCCAGCACATGACCTGTTTTTCTCCGAACTTCTCGGCTGTTTGAGATTTGTTGAGACCTTGCAACGCGCCGTAATGGCGCTCGTTCAGGCGCCAGTCCCTCACCACCGGAATCCACATGAGATCCATCTCGTCCATGACATACCAGAGGGTCCGAATCGCCCGCTTCAAAACAGAGGTGAAGGCGATATCGAAGCTGTACCCCTGACTTTTAAGAACCCGACCGCTCTCCTTGGCCTCTTCGATCCCTTCTTTTGAAAGATCCACATCCGTCCAACCGGTAAAGAGGTTTTCCTTGTTCCAAAGGCTCTCCCCATGTCTCAACAGAACAAGTTTTTGCATAGACTGCCTCCCCCTATAGTTTTGAGTGATTGTTTTCACAAATTAATATTACTATTGTTTGATTAAAACAATCTGCGTGTTGATTGTGCAAGAAATAACAGGACATTTTAAAAAAGTTTTAGTTCCACTTGATGGTTCAGAGTTAGCAGAGTGTACGTTGTCCCATGTCAAGGACTTTTTTAAAGATGGTTCCGTGGGGGAAGTGATTCTTCTAAATGTAATCAAGGTTGATTTCCCGTGGGAACTATTGGGATCCGAGTATCCGCCTAAAGGCTTTGACTTCAATGCTTTCAGGGAAGGGCTTTTCGCCAAATCAAGGAAATATCTTGCAGATATAGAATCCCGGCTTGTTTCCGATGGGATTAAGGTAAAAACGGAGTCGATAGAGGGCAACCGGCCTGCCGATACAATCACTGAGTACGCTAATGAAGAAGGTATCGATCTGATCATTATCGGCACCCACGGTTATACCGGTCTGAAAAAGCTGATGATGGGCAGCGTGGCATTCAGTGTTCTCCATCAATCCCATGTGCCTGTGCTCCTTATCCGGCCGGAGTCGTGCCAACTATAGGTGGTTGCAAATGAGATCTTTTATGAAGCGGTTATGAAGAATGAAACTCGACGAGATCCAAAATGCGTTTAGAGAATTAAGCGACGCGGGGGCAAGATGCTGCGCTGCTTGCGTGCATGGACTGCCCTAAGCAGAAAATCTATCTATCTTGTTGCTGCTTAGGCTTTGAACCGGCCCAGCTACGGATCAAAATAGAAAAGGGGGCAACCGGATTTACCCTGTATGGTTTTTCCTTCCTCAGGCTACCGTGATATCCTTTGAGATATAAACGTCCTGAATCGCATTCAGCAGTTCAATGCCTTCCTTCATCGACTTCTGAAACGCTTTCCTCCCCGAAATCAGGCCGGTGCCGCCCGCTCTTTTGTTTATGACGGCGGTCTTGACAGCCTGCTGGAGGTCGTTCTTTCCTGATGCGCCGCCGGAATTGATCATTGGCACTCGGCCCATGTAACAACCGGCGACCTGGTATCTCGTCAGATCAATCGGGTTAGCGGTGGTAAGCTTTTCATAAACAAGTTTATGCGTTTTGCTGAAATTCAATACCGTAAATCCGTTATTGTTCTCGGCCTGTTTCTGCTTGACCAGGTCGGCTTCCATGGTGACGCCAAGGTAATTTGCCTGGTTGGTCAGGTCCGCAGAGACGTGGTAGTCGACCCCATCCTTCTTAAAGGATGAATTCCTCAGGTAACACCACAGCACGGTGAAAAGCCCCAGTTCATGGGCATGCTCAAAAGCCGACGATATTTCCTCTATTTGCCGGCCGGACTCTTCCGAGCCGAAATAAATCGTTGCGCCCACGCCGACGGCGCCGAGTTCAAAGCACTGCTTTACGGACGCAAAAAGCTTCTGGTCATATTTATTGGGGTAGGTCAGCAGTTCGTTGTGGTTGATTTTCACAAAGAAAGGTATTCTGTGGGCGTACTTTCTTGAAACAGAACCCAGCACGCCCAGCGATGATGTAACGGCGTTGCATCCGCCTTCCATCGCCAGCTTGATGATATTCTCCGGGTCAAAGTATAAGGGATTTGGGGCAAAAGACGCACCGGCAGAATGCTCTATCCCCTGGTCAACGGGCAAAATGGACAGGTATCCCGTTCCGGAAAGTCTGCCGTGGTCAAATACCGACTGAAGATTCCTGAGCACGGCGTTCTTCCTGTCAGAAAGGGCAAGCGTCCGGTCGATGAAATCAGGTCCCGGCAGGTGCAGGCGTTCCTTCGGTATTGCCGTGCATTTGTATTCCATAAGGTTTTGGGCTTCATCTCCCAACAGCTTAAATAAATCAGTCATAAACAGCCTCCTTTGAAATTAGTGTGCTTCTCCGAATTGGCGGAATGCAAATAATTAAAATCCACGCCGGCTGGCGTTATTCCACAACCCAGACCGTACATTTGCGCGCATGGTTGACGATTTTGCTTGAGATGCTGCCAAAAAGAAACTCCTCACTGCGTGAAAGACCCTGCCTTCCGAGCACGATGGTGCTGTATCCGGTTTCATCCCGTTCCGACAAAATACACTTCGCCATGGAGGGGCAGTAGCGAACTGTTGAACGGACTGTCACATCTTCCGGGGCAAATCCCTTTTGGATCAGGAATTGCCGATAGTCTTTCAATAGGATACCGACTTTTTTCTGATATTGAGCAAACCAGGTTTCTTTTTCGGCAGATGTCGGGAAGTAGTCTTCTTCCGGCTCAGGCACCACATGCAGGAGGGTTATTTTAAATCCCTGCAGGCCGCCCAAGAGCTGGCCCACATAAGAGACGGCCCGTCCGGCGTTTTCCGACTCATCAACGGCAATCAGGATATTTTTATTAAAAATCTTTTCCTTTTCAATCAATGATTTCCCTCCTCGGTTATTCGTTTTTCTTAGCTGAAATTCAATTAAATTTTCAGTTTATTGCATTAAAATCTCCTAAATCATCAAGCAATTGTTGGGTATTTTCATAAAACCAGTTGGCGCCTTTAGAAAAGTGCATCAAAATCCGGTTAAGGGGTTCTGGTATGTATGGATAAATTTTTCTAATATTGGCGACACGGTTATTAAACACGATATTGACATCTTCTTCTCTTAGAACACTCAGGGCAGGGTGTTCCTGTTTCTTGAGATCTTGTAACAGTATATCCCCCATGCCTGTCAGAAAAATCAACACATTACCAAGGCCGAAGAGATCGTAACTATATATATTTTCTCGGTGACGATAATTAAAATCGAAATCTATCCAGCGGTAATGGTTGCTGTTACGGTCAATCAGAATGTGATCCCGTCGAATATCACCATGTTTTTCACCATTTTCATGGAGAAAGCGAACGGCCATGATGCATTCAATAAATTGCTTCATAATACCTGGGAAAAGATTGTAAAAATAAGCCTGATGATCTAAATTTAAACTCTCAATATGGCTATAAAGGGGTTCGCCTTCGATAAAATCGATTACGCGAACGAGGTTGCCATTTTGATCCTTACAGGAAAACCCGTGCATGAAATTCTTATGAGTGGAGACAAGCGATAGGATGCGAGCCTCTTTTTTAGGACTTCTAAAACAGTCAAACTCAAATCCTCCGATATGGGACTTGAATTTTTCAAAGAATACGAGTTTGATTATCTTTCGGCTTCCATTTTTCAGCTCAATGGCATTTTTCACCCAAAATTTCACATCATCATCAATTCCAAATCTTCCTTCTTTAGCATTGTGGCGAACGAGATAGGGTTCGTCGCCTAAAACAATAACATCGCCATAATCCACCCGAAAAAAATCCGTGGTGTCCGTGTGGATTTTAAAATGGTGGGGTTTTTGCGAAGGCGTCATCCATGGGGATGCCATTTGCCGCAAGGTATCTTGGTTTATAATTGCTGTCATGAATTTTCCACTCGAGGCAACGGCAGCCTGAATTATTTAAGTTTATAAGGATTAATAGTGAGTACGGGAACAGGTGATTTTTTGACGACATTTTCTGCTACACTTCCGAAGATGACATGCTCCATTCCACTACGGCCGTGCGTGCCCATTATGCTTATCTCCCTATTTGTTTCCAGAAGGTTAAATGAAGCGGCTTTCTTTGGGCGACAGTTTGTTTCCATATTTACCGGTAAATGTCAGCGAATGTGTTGGGTTGCAGTGGATGCAATTTTTTTTGAATACATCCAGACCGAAAGGATAAACACATGAAAGCCGGCTGGTATCGATATAAATATTTCCGGGATTGCCGTTATGGTTTTTTATGGTATGAATAAGCTCGAAGGCGGAAGAACCATCAAAATCACCGATGAGACTTACATGAAGATTGTTGCTTGTTTGATGTAAAAATATCTTGAAATTTGATGCCATCGCTGCACCCCTGAAATAAGTTTTTTTGCAATCAATGCACATTAAGGATAATACTCATAATAAAAATCCGGGTTCACTTTACCTACTAAAATTAAAGCACAAGACGTGCCAAATTGGTTGAATGTTTGCGTTAAATCCTGCCTTGTCGTCGCAGAACGTTTCACCTATCTTAATCAATAGATATGGACAAATCATGCGTTCAGGTCGTTTTGATACGTAATTTCAGGATGTTATGAATAGCGGATTCATAAACATCCGTCAGGATCGCAACTCATACCGTTTCTGAAATGGAATTTGCAAAAAGAAAAAAATTTTCCTGCTGAAAAGGCAAGGAAAATTTTTAACATTATTTCCTATTTTCCGAGAAAACACCGTTACCGTAGCGCTACGAGTGTTAATGAATTGGAAAATAGCGCTATTCAGGAGAGTTGAACAGGGACAGTGAACGCATTCCCCGTCAGCCTCGGAGGGACCTGCAGGAGAAGCAAGCGAGAGGGTAAGCCCATGCTTACGGCCATCGGCGTGAGAACCGATTACGGGAGGGGAGGATTTGGGGCCGCTGATTCAAATGTCTTTTTAATCAGAAATAAGAAGTTAAACCACCGTAACATTTTTAGCGGACGGACCTTTTGGCCCTTGCTCAATGTCAAAGGTTACCTTGTCGCCTTCTTTCAGGGATTTGAAACCTTGTGCATTGATTCCACTATGATGCACAAACACATCCGGTCCGTCTTCCTGCTCAATAAATCCAAACCCTTTTTTGTCATTAAACCACTTAACGGTTCCATTTGCCATGTTAACGCGCTCCTTGTTTAATTCCCAGCTGTTTGCTGCCGAATTTGGGGCTGAAACCTGCCCCGAGGTTCATACCATTGATCTGTTTGAAAGTCGCAGACGGGTGGGTAGATACCGCAATTGAAAAACAAATTATTATCTCAGAACAAAAACGTCTCATCATATAAATAAACAGGCATTTATTACTTCAAAAATAATAGCCTTGCTTTTGGATAAAAGCAAGTTAAATATCCTGCTTGCCCTAATCCGGCACCCTGCAAATACTTACCGGCGTCCCTTCATAAGGGGTCCACCTTTTAGACTTGAAGGTTTTCGGATCTCTCAGGGTCTTTAATATTTCTATGCTATCCTTCATGCCCTTATAGCTTCTGGCCATCTCTAAAGCCATACCGGTCATGTTGGCCATAGCCTGGACAAAATTCACATCCTCTAAAGTAAACTCCCAGGGGTCTGAAGTGTAAACGCGCAGAGCCCCGATTAAGAAACCGCCCGCCAAAATGGGAACAGAGAGGATGGAGGCAATTCCCTCTTTTTTTGCTTCATCTGGGTATTGGATTCTGGGATCATCGGCAACATCGTTAATCGCCACCGGCCCATCCTCCAAAGACCGGGCAATTGAGCGCAAGGCACTGAGGGGGCCTTTATTTATATATTCGTCGCTTAGGCCATGAGAAGCGGCTACTTCCAGGACATTGGTCTTTCGGTTAATAATAAATACGGCACACCCTTTTACATCCAAGGCGGTCTTTATAGCCTCAACCGTCATTAATACCACTTCCTCCGGATCCTTGGAATGGGAGATAACTTTCGTAACCTTGAGCAACGTTTCATAGTTAAGAAGCTCTTTTTTCATATTTCCCCCTTTTTGTTTTCTGTGAAAACTTGCCACTCATCACAATCAGTTAAACGGATGCTTAAATATAAAGAGCTTATAAAACAGACCCGATAAGAAAGTAATAAAAACTAATCAATGATGTCATCTTTCAAGGCTTCGGGAGACCATACCGGCAGGGGAACAAACTTGCCCGAGTCAGGGTCAAGCCGACAGCGATACGATGCCCTTGTTTGTTGCCGGTTTTGCATCTGGATCCATCCCTGGACAAAATAGGGGCAGTCGTCATTAAAACAGACATAAAAAAAATCATCAGGCCAGGAGGAGGAAACTGGTACTTTCCATTTTTTCATTTCTTGGCTGCAATAAGGACACCTTGGTATGTTTTCAACTCCCATCTTTCTGCCCCGCTGCGATTGCTGAATTATGGAATGTTTTTGTGCGAAATTTAACTTCATTTCTCGTAACAAAAGGAGTAAAGGTAATATAGACATCAACCGGTATGCGCACATCGCGCCTTTTTTCCTGAAATTTTTTCTGTTGGCCGATTGTTAATGTTTGATTTCCGTTAATTGACATGCAAAACACCTCCTATTTCGAGGTTAGATCTACCGGACGACATTCATATTCATTGGTTTGAATTTGCCATAAAATAAGGAGACATGATGACTGATATAAAAGAAAAAAACATCTTTGAACGTGATCACTACAAGGCAACGATAGAAAATGGCTCCTTGATCATGACACCCTACTGCGCTTGCGGCAATATTCTCAACGAAGACTATTTCTGTGAACGGTGCAACCGGCGCTGCCACTGTTTCCAAGTTATCTGTGATACCAGCGCCACCCTGGATCTGGTCCAAAGATATATCCGTGAATCCTCTCGATTCGCCGGATTTTCGGCTTTGCTTGCAACCGCAAAATAACCGGTTCAAAACCGCATGGATGAATGATGCGCTTGAAAAATAATGCCTTTTACAAATCGAAAACAGTGCATGTGCCGGCATGATTGAAAAAGAATCGGTCCCCAAGTTCATGGGTCAAAAGGACGCTCGCCGTCGGACCCGTGCAATGGGACACCCCGATGCGCTGAACATTCAAACGCTTTATCTCCTCGAGGGTCAACCGGATGCGGCGGTCCGATGCACCGAAGAGGTGAATGCCGCCGATGACCGCATACACATCCATGCAACCGGTTAAATTTTGGGCATGGTGAACGATGTTTACTATTCCCCGGTGGGCGCAGCCGGCAATAATAATGAGACCCTTGTCGGATTTAATAAACAAAGACTGATCGTCTTTGAGGGGATCGGCGCCGTAACCGTCGCCGATCCGGATACAGGCGTTGGCGTCGATTTCTTCAAAGTCATTTAGCATCGGGACCTCACCGCTGGTCACCATCCGGTCGTTGATCCAGACCGGTTCCGTCGTCAAACGAAAGGATGCCCCCAAACTTTCCGCCAGTTCCCGGACAAAAGGGATGCCGATGTATTGATAGCGGCTTCCGTTTGATACGTGCCAGTATTTGGGCGCCCACACATCCGGATGGGCGATGACCTCTATCGATGTATCCGGCTTATCGCGAAGCTTAAGCAGGTCCACCAGACCGCCGGTATGATCTTCGTGCCCGTGGCTGAACATGATTTTATCGATCTTTCCGGGGTCCAATTTCATGATTCGGGCATTGTGAGCGGCAACACAGCTCCTTCCGGTATCCACCAGGATTGATGCGTCGTCCACTTCCACCAGAATGCTCAATCCCCATTCAGCCAGAAGACCCAGCCAACTGGCGGAATTTTCAGCAATGGTCGAAAAGCGTAAGTGCATTTTTGTCTCCCGTTCGTATATCCGTAATTTTCTGGGTTCTGCAACCATCGAGAATCTCCCGCTGCATGCTGCGGAAGATTCTCGATGATAGTCGGTTATTTTTTTCTGAAGGCTTCATGAGTGATGGTTAATTTCTGCAGGCCGGGCCTTTCAACCGTCATCGGGATATACAGAAACGTTGCGCAATGGTCTTTAAAGGTTTCGAATGCCACGTTCTTGCCGTCAATCGTCACCTTTTTGATGACGTCCTGCCGCATGCGAAGACAAAGGGCGAAATCCAGCGGTACGTTTTCCCCCAGATATCCCACTTCAGCCAGCGTCGTTTCAGGGTCTTCCAGCATTTCTCTTTTAAGAATGTCGAAATGGACCCTTTCCGGCCACAACTTTTCACGGGAAACACGCCGTTCCCCAGGTGTTTTACCGGTCGTACGGATGGAAATTCTGAAATCCCCGCATAGAATGTTGGTCGGATAGCCGGCATCTTTTTCCCAGGGGAAGCGGTTGTTTCCCATGTTCAAGAGAGCCTGGCAGGGGAGCAGCCCGCTCTCACCCAAACCGTCCTCGGGCTTGATGCTCCAGTGATTGGTTTCCATGCCGAATACCAGCGTGTGCCATTTCATATAGGCCGGACCGCAGGTATAATTGGTGTAGCCGGGCAGCGCCTGTGGCATATCATAGTGCTCGTAAGCGTTCTGGATGTGCAGCAGAAACACTTTTTCCTGAAGGTATCGCTGGGGAAGCCTTGCCGCCGGACCGTCTCCGAAATAGTAAAATGAGAGATCTTCGAGGGTATGGATTTCATAGGGCCACCCTTTGGCCTCGGCCGCTTCCTGCATCCGGTTGGCCACATGCTGATAAATCTGTTCGTCCATCCCCCATTTGGTACTGTTGGCCGGAATGATGACTTCCATATCGCCCCGATCGTATTTGGTCGCGTCCGATTTGCCCAGACTGTGATAATCGATCATCATATCCGGAATATCCCCGGCGCATAGTTCTCCCCAGATTCTTTTTTCCAGGTCGGTGATGCCGTACATGCTGGAATTGAATTCATCCCGGACAAATCCCTCCGGATTTGCGATGGGAACAACGATCACTTTCTGCTTATTACGGGTTTCAGTAGCATCGTCGCCGGCCAGGTAATTCATAATCTCCGGTCCGACGACTCGGGCGCCTTTTTCCTGGCCGTGCCGAACCAGGGTTATTATAGCGATCTGTTTTTCGTCATCCGGAACCGATTGGTTGGTGATGGTAATAGCCGGTATGTCCCATTTTCCGTTTTCGGATTTTCCGAGAATCTTTTTGCCGGCAATTTTTTGGTTTTTTCCCACAAAATGATCAATCCATGCGTATACTTCCCGTAATCCTTCTTCCCCCATGGGCATATGATCGAAAATTGCCATGAATTTTTCTCCTTTCATTGCGTTAATATCACCTTGCCCTCCAGCCCTTCGGAAACACGTCGATATGCTTCGGGAGCCTCTTTTAGGGGAAATCGGTTGGTGACAATACGATCTGCCCGAAGGCCGTTTCTGACCATGGTTTTCATCGCTTCAAAATCACTGAAGTAGCAGACCCAGTTACCCCTGACGCATAGATTCCGACCCCAAAACTCCCCTTTGGCAGGGTTTGCATGGAAGGCAAGCCGTTCCCGTACAGAGTCTATCCCATGAGCGCCGTGAGCAACGGTCACGAGCGTACCGCCAGATCTCGTGACATCCATGGCCGTGTTAAAAAGTTCCTGGCTGCCGGTCGCCGTATCAAAGCTCTTATTGGGCCCCAGGTCATCCGTCAGGTCGAATATGGCGGATTTTAAATCTTTAACTTCTTTGGGGTTTAGGGTCTTCCAGGCACCCATATCATTTGCACGCTCAAGTGCGTGGGGATTTATGTCCACCGCAATGACCCGAGCGCCCAGATAGGTTTGCAGCAAGACCATGCCCAACCCTACGGGGCCTGTCCCAAACACGCAGGTTATATCGCCCGGTCCCACTCCGCTTTGAATACTGGAGCCATAAGGAACCCCCATCCCGTCACCGGACAGAAGAACTGCGGTAGCGTCGTCCATATCGTCCGGGAGCGGGTGAAGCCATACCTCTTTAGAAACCACGTATTCGCTATGGGCATTTTTGAGCACATAGGCCTTTTTGCAAAAAATTTGTTTCCCCTGCCGGCACCAGGAGCAATCTCCGCATGCCTGAACCGTTGATACACCGACGCGATCCCCCTTTCGAAAGCGTCTTGAACTGTTGGGGTCCTCGACCACACCCATAACTTCATGCCCGGGATTTCCCTTCCAGGGAAGGCCGCCGGGAGGGATAAAGGTTTCCATTTCGCTTCCACAAATAGCACTGGCTTTTACCCTGACCAGGACATCTCCTTCTTTCATTTCAGGATCGGGAAGATCCGTAATTTCCAGCTTTTTGTTTCCCAAAAAATTTAAACCCTTCATCGCCCTGCCTCCTTTTAATCGGCCCTTATGAAATTTTATAGTTAGCTTTATGCTATATTTTCTCAAAAAATTGTATGCAAGCCCGTGCAAATCCAGCTGCGTAAGCTATAAAATTGAATGATCGAGATCCGATGTAAGTATTTAAAATTTCTGCACGAAAGATGTCCCAATTGGCCGGAATGCCGCCGGCGCGATGGATGGCTGCCAGGTCATCATAATCGGCCTCTGCTGCTGCAAAGCGGCATCCATCTTGATAGCCTTTTGCATCCCATATGTCCGGCTCACTTTGGGCAGGCGGCTTCTCTTTATGGGTTTGATCCGGTTCAGCCATCTTCCTCCCCCGAGCAATGGATTCCGTTAAATTCAGCAAAGCCCCCAGCACCCCTCAGGATATTGTTTAAATGATATGCGATCAATCTGGCGAAACTCGTCCGGATTCAGTTCATGAATTCCATTTTTATCGAATTTTAATAAACGGTAGGTTTCGATCCCTTCTTGCTGTCTCAAAATTTCATCACACATGGCCACCAGATCCGGCACGGCCGAAAGCTGGGTTTCGATCGTGGCCCGTGCCCGTGCCATTTTGGGATTGTTCGGATCGTGCTGATAGCCCGCTAAGATTGTTTCCGCCTTTAAATCGTCGTCAAATACCTTAACGGTAAAAACGGCGGCATATATTTCCGTAACGCGAGTAACCGTTGCTTTATCTTTATCGGATTTCATCGGCGAACTCCTTCCCGATGCCAAATAAAGCACCTTTGGTTGGTTGGGCAGCCGCATGAGGATGCCCGCCTCGTGCGGCTGCCCGGGAGGATGTCTGTATGGCATTACACAGAACATCACAGGCGATAGCCGGCGGCAAAGTTACATGCCGACCACTTTTTTGATATCGACCAGCTTGAACTTGGGTCGAGTGAACATCTTAAACTCATCCTTTTCTTCATCATACACGGAATTTACAAAAACATTTCCCCATTTCCCTTCATCTAATTTCGGGAAGTCCTTTCGATAATAGTATCCGGGCCAGCGGGTCTCTTCGCGAAAGAGTTTGTGCCGGGCATGGGCTTCGGCAATCTGAACCCGGTGGACATTTTCCCAGCAGCGCAAAAGCTCATGCAGGTTTCGCGCGGCCAGTTTCTTCAAGTCCTCTTTGAGAAGCTTCAGCAAATCCAGGGCAATGTTCAGCGTCATTTTGCTGCAATTATACTGGGAGCCCCAACCGGCCACATATTCATCCATGATCTTGTTGAGGCGAAACATGGCCATTTTGGGGGTAATGTAATACGGATTGACCTCTTCCACCGGCAGCGCATATTTCTTGGTTGCCGTACCGAGAGTGGTATATTTTGAGTTTTCTTCATAGAACTTGAGGGGCGCCACGAGATCTTTTTTCAGTTTTTCAACTACTTCAGTATCAATCTGCGGCATTTCGGTATTTTCCAAGCAGAATTTAACTGCCGCCTTACCGGCGATCCGCCCTTCGGTAAAAGATCCGGATGAGAATTTATGGCTGGAATTCCCCACGCCGTCGCCGGCTGCAAAAAGTCCTTTTACCGTGGTCATGCGGTTGTAGCCCCAGAAGTATTCGTTTTTAGATTCACCGCTCTGGATATCTTCCGGGCCGCTGGTCCAGGCGCCGGAAGCCCCTGAATGCGATCCGATAAAATACGGTTCCGACGGCATGATTTCGGACGGTCCCCTTTCGGGAAAAACATCTTTAGATGCCCACAGAACCGCCTGGCTGATGGTCATATCCAGAAAGTCTTCCCAGGCTTCGGCCTCGAGTTTCTTAAGCTCTTTTTTGTAGGTTTTTTCATCGGGCGCCTGCTCGGCAATTTTTGCAATAGCCTTGTCCGTATGCATCAAAATGGGACCATCGCCTTTCTGGTACATTTCGATCATCATCAGATGGTTTCGCAGACAGGTGGGGATCGGTTTAACCTTTCCGTAGGGCGGCCAGTTGTGGAGTTCGCCGCCTTCGGCCAGGCCCTGACCCATGTAATCAAAGCCGGAAGCGGATGTTGCCGTCGCTTTGAACAACAGAAACCATGCGCCCACCGGACCGTAGCCGTCTTTAAATCGACCCGGGATAAAAACGACTTCCTGGGAGCTCATTTCAGCCCCTGCGGTGGTGGTCAGGTAAGAACTGGAACCTGAATTCCAAGGAGGATACCAGGCCCGGCCCAGGCCCTCTCCGGTTGAGCGCGGTCTGAAAACATGGACGGCGCCCCCGGCGCTGACGATGCAGGCCTTGCATTTAAATATATAAATTTTATTTTCTCGGACGCTGAAACCAATGGCGCCGGCCACCCGATTTTTATCATTTTTATCCAGCAGCAACTTTACAATAAAGACACGCTCGATAATGTTGTCGATGCCAACGGCCGTTTTGGCGGCTTCGGCCACGATCGCCTTGTAAGATTCCCCGTTGATCATCAATTGCCAGCGCCCCTCATGGACGTAATTGCCTTCCGCATCCTTCCAGATGGGGAGCCCGAAACCCTCAAACATGTGTACCGTGCCGTTGACATGCCTGGAAATATCCATGACGAGGTCGTCGCGACACAGCCCCATGAGGTCCTGGCGGACATAGCTGAGATAATCCACCGGCGTATTTTCACCCTGATACTGATTAATCGCCGAGAGCCCCATGGCCACTGCACCGCTTCGTTCCATGGCGGCCTTGTCCACTATAGTGACCTTGATGTTGTTTTCTTTGGCCCAGTGGGCCGCCTCCACACAGGCGCCCGAGCCGGCCATACCGGGACCGATAATCAAAAGATCTGTTGTAACTTCAACTGTCTCAAAATCTTGCATGGTTCATTACCTCCCTCCGTCCGAAAGGGTCCATAGTTTGTCTGCCTTTAAAGAGGCCGGTTCGGTAAATAAGAGCTGATCCGCAAGCGTTCCCGGCCCGACACCGAAACCGCCGTCCGGTTTTACACTCCCTTCCGGAACACTGCGGATGGGGAATTTAAACCGTTTAATCGTACCGCTTCGAAATTTGACGGTCCACATGATGTCCTCGCTGCCTCTCATGGGCATGACACTGGCGCCCAGCGGCGTAAAATCCGCATACCCCCTGACCTCGATGGCCTGCGTCGGACAGATTTTTACGCAGTTGTAACACTCCCAGCACATATCCGGCTCGGCATTGTATGCCTTCATGCGTTCTTCATCCAGCACCATCAGATCGTTGGGGCAGATGTACAGACAGGCGGTCTTTTCACCACCTTTGCAGCCGTCGCATTTTTCATTAATGACAAAACTTGGCATAAAGCCCTCCTTTATCTTAAATTATCATTTCGCTCCGGTTTTTATATGCAGTCGCTTTAAATCACACCTCCTTTCATTTCAGACGATAGATCATCTCTTAAATTCAAACAGCGGACATGTCGCGGCGGTCCGCCATATCCACCAGGATTCTCTGCCGAGCCTTGTCGATTCCCAGGGCCTTGCGCTTTTTATCGATATGGGCGATCATCTTTTGGGCGTGTTTGACGGGATCGACTTCAAGATCCCACATCCCGCCGTACAACTTCTCAAATTCCTCAAAGATATATTTTTGAAATACCGGAGCGCCGGATACGGGCAGCGTTACGCCAAATACGGTGTAAACTCCGGAAGCCACAAAATAATGCCCGATGCTGATGGCCTTTTCGCTCATCCATTCCGGAGCGCTGCCGGCGGCCGGCAGATCGCTGATGTCTTTTCCGAGTCCGCCGGCCTTGACCACCTCGGTGGCCGCCAGCAGGATCCGGCTGTTGTCCACGCAGGACCCCATATGCAGAACCGGCGGGATCCCCACGGTCTCGCAGACCTCCGCCAGACCGGGGCCGCAAAAGACCGCTGCAGTCTCCGGGGTCAGCAGCCCTTCCATGGCGCAGGCAATCCCGTTGCACCCCGTGGTCAGAACGATCACGTCGTTTTTGATCAGCTCCTTGACCACTTCGATATGCCCTTCGTTGTGCCGCGTCCGGGCGTTGTTGCACCCCACCACTCCGCCGATGCCGCGGATGCGGCCGTTGATGATGTTGTCATTCAAGGTGTAGTAGGAACCGCGGAACATCCCTCCCAGGTTGTATTCGATCGATTCAACCCCGAAACCGGCAATCTGTACGTGTTTGTGTTTGGGGATCATCACCTCCGCGCTCCGGTTTTTAAAATTGTCGATGGCCATTCTGACAATGCGCTTGGCGTCTTCCATGGCATGATGCTCATCAAACTCGATGTGAATCACATTCTCCTGCTCCATTCTGGCAATGGGATGGGTGGTGATCAGTTTGGTATGAAAGCAGGCCGCCACGTTGGCGATATTTTGCATGATGCATTGGATATCCACCACCATGGCATCGCAGGCCCCGGTGATAATCGCCAGTTCCTGCTGCAAAAAGGTGCCGCACAGCGGTACGCCGTGGCGCTGCAGGAGCTCATTGGCCGTGCAGCAGATCCCGGATAGCTGAATCCCCTTGGCGCCTTTTGACTTGGCATAATCCACCATCTCCTGGGTTTGGGCGGCGGCGACGATCATCTCGGAAAGGATCGGTTCGTGCCCGTGAATGACCAGATTGACATGGTCTTGCTTCAAAACGCCGAGGTTGGCCTCGGACTGAAGCGGATAAGGGGTCCCGAAGAGCACGTCCTGAAGATCGGTGGCCAGCATGGAGCCGCCCCAGCCGTCGGCAATGGCCGCCCGGGTGCCCTGCTTGATCAGATTTTTATAATCCTGATCCACACCGATGTGCGTCCGGTGCATGATCTCGACGATTTCCCGGTCGATGTTCCTGGGGAGCACACCGTTTTTCTTCCACTTTTCATATAAGGGGGCCGGCGCCCGCTTCAAATAGGCCAGCTCGCCTTCGGGCTTTCCCCATTCATTTAAAGCTTTTTCGCCCACCTCAACCGCGATTTCATCGATATCCCGGTCCAGCTGCCTTCCATCCACCTCCACGGTGGTGGCCACGTCAAAATAGGGGGCGATGGACAGGAGTTTGTTGACATCTTTGATCTTGTAGGCATCCGTCTCCTTGTGTGCGGCCGACATAAATACTTCAGCTACGCCCCTGCCGTGGTCGGAGTGAGCCGCAGCGCCGCCGGCGATCATGCGGATAAAATTGCGGGCGGCAATGGTATTGGGGGTTGCGCCGCAAAGGCCTTTGCGCTCGTCCTTGCCTTCGATTCCCGATTTGGGAAGCGGCAGGCGGCACGGTCCCATGGCGCAGTTTTTACAACAGGTTCCCTGGGTACCGATGTTGCAGGGTTTCATACTCTCGGCCCGGTCGAAAACCGTTTCAATCCCCAATTCCTGAGCCCGCAGAATCATCTCCTGCGTTGCAAGATCGATGGAAGCGCGCTCCGGGTCCGCAAGTTTCTGGGGTTTTGTAGATTCGGGGTCTTTTGCCGCTTTTGCCGGTTTTACGGGTCTCAGTCTGGTATCTTCCGCCATTTGATTTCTCCTTTTAAATATCTTTATGTAAATTAGGGTAAAAATTATGGGAGCTGTAGGGTGAAAATGTCCATCTCATTTTATGTAGAAGCACAATATGTGCCACTCCCGGCCAATACAAACATTTATATTACTTTCAGATAGTTGCGCATTAGTGCGCAATCCATTCCGGCATCCCGCTGAAAAAAGTAGAAAAAATGCGAAATTACGATTCGCAAATTTTCAAAATTGCGGATTATCTTGCGAACGGTTGAAAAGAGGAAAAGTAATATCCTGAGCAATTTACATCAGGCAATCTGTTCAGGATGATTTTTGAAAAATCGATTGAGTGATTTCAGAATGTCATCGGAAGTAAACGGTTTTGAGATAATATCATGGATCTTTAATTGCTTTGCTTTATCAAAAGCCTCGCGCCCATAAGCCGTAATCAGTATTTTGAGCGCTTTTTCCTGGAATTTTCCAATCTGACTGAGAAACGATAAACCATCCATTCCCGGCAATCTAAAATCAATAAAGATGATATCGTATTTATTGATTTTGGATTTTTCAATTGCTTCTTCGGCCGTTTCAAATGTCTCGAGGCGGCAGCCCTCACCTTCAAAGAATAACCGCATTGAATCCCGAATCCATTCATCATCATCTATTAGTAATATGTTCATTGATTTGAGTTGGTTAAAAAGATTCATTTTTTTCCTTTATAAGGGCTTAAGCTACGGTTAATCCATTAAAAATTAGGCAACACAAGACAGTGGCCTTGATCATGGTTTGAAAATTCATCAAATGACGCGATGATTACACCGCTCATTTACTGCCATTTGATCGGATAAGCAGCAATGGCCGATCGATGCGGTGCAAAATGCCGGCCGCTACACTGCCGTAAAAGACTCGGGACAACCCTGTTCGCCCATGGCTGGCCAACGCAACGATATCCACATTCTCGTTTTCAGCAGCCTTGATAATTTCCGCCACAACAGATCCATGACAGATGTTTATCCGGGTATTTATCCCTTTTTTGCGAAAAACTTCCCTTAAATCGGAAAGATAGGCTTCCGCTTCTTTTTCCTGTTCCTTCAGTGCATACTGATATGCATCCATGGAGCCACCGTCAGCTACCATCGCCAGGGGGGTTGACTCAATTACCTGAATAAAGATCACTTTCGCTTTGTAGCGCAAAGCGAGTTCTTCTATATGCGGCAGTATTGCCTCCGCGCGTTTCGATCCGTCCAACGGGAGCAAAATGGTATGATACATGTTATCCGCCTCCTTAAGTTGGCGCAGAGCTGTTACCCATACTCTCAGCTTCGCCTGTTGAAGTTTAAAAATTTCTCGTTAAAATTCATCGCGGCGTGTTTTCTCCGCCTGCGCCTGAACCATTTGATGCTTGATTTAGAACTTTTTATAAGCATAGACCATGCCAAGGGATATGAGCTCGCAAATGAAATAGAATCAGATTTTTATGAATAAATAATAAATTATAGAGTGTTAGAGGAAGAGGGCGTTTTTATCGGTATAGTTTTTTTCTGCGGTAACGGAAGGTATGGTGATTGATGTGCAGCAATGCCGCGGCCCTACTTTCATTGCCTTTAGATATTTTAAGCGCCGCTTCAATATAAAATTTTTCCAGGTTTTTTTCAATTGACTGCAGGTCGATTCCTTCGGGTGGAATCGGAGGAAAATGGATCTGTTTTTGATAGGGTTCATTCAGTTCAGGCCATTCAGACTTTTCAAGCCCTAAATCACGCGCCCTCAATTCGGGTCCTTTACCGGTCAGTACCCCTCTTTCAACCATATTTTTTAATTCACGGATATTTCCGGTCCAGGTGTAATCCAGCAAAGCCGACTCAGCCGCGGGAGTCATTCCTGAGAATTTTTTACCGAATTTTCGGCTGAATTCGTAAAGAAAATATTGAGCGATAGGGATGATGTCGTCCCGGCGTTCGTTCAGGGATGGTATCCGTATCTTAACAACTCCCAAACGAAAATAGAGATCTTTTCTGAAAATACCTTTTTCAATTAAAGTTTCTATATTTTTGTTGGTTGCCGACACCACCCGGGTTTTTATTCTGAATTTTTTAGTACCGCCCACCTTGTAAAATTCGCCGGATTCAAGAAACCGGAGCAGTTTTGCCTGAGCCTCCGGAATCAGGTCGCCGATTTCATCCAAAAAAAGTGTGCCGTTTTCCGATTCCTCGATCAACCCTCTTTTTCCAGTCGCATGCGCACCGCTGAAAGCCCCCTTTTCATATCCAAATAGTTCACTTTCGATGAGATCCCTCGGTATGGCCGCACAATTAACGGCAATGAAGGGGCCCTTAAAATTCGGACTCCTGTAATGGATGGAACTGGCGATCAGTTCTTTGCCGGTTCCTGTTTCCCCAAGAATTAAAATAGGCGTATCCGGACTTTGGGCAACCATTACCATAAAATCAAGAATATCGTGAAGGACATTGCTTTCACCGATGAAACAGGGAAGGTTGTCTTTGAGATATTTTTCCTGGAGATGCTGAACTTCTTTTCTAAGCCGGATCGTTTCAAGAGCATTGGAAACGGTGTTTTCCAAATCGGTCATATGAATCGGTTTAATTACATAATCGTAGGCGCCGAGTTTCATGGCAGTGATGACGGTATCAACGTCTTCGTAAGCGGTGATCATAATAACCAGCATATCCGGGTAAAGATCCTTAATTTCAGCAAGCGCATCAATCCCGCTCATACCGGGAAGTCCGATATCAAGCAAAACCAGGTCAGGAGAATTGATTTCCATCGCTCCAATCGCCGTTTCGGCGGTGGAAAAGGTGTCGATCTGATAATCTTCGCCAAGGGCTGTTGTGATGCCATCCCTTATGCTTTCTTCATCGTCAATTAGATATAACGCGTATTTTATCATCTCGACCCGACTCCTTTTTTTACTGGAATATCAATCGTAAATTCAGCTCCGCCACTATCACTGGTGGCAGCCTTCAATGTACCGCCATGGTCAACGACCACCCGCTGGCAGAGATTAAGGCCGATTCCTGTGCCGCTGCTTTTGGTCGTAAAATAGGGCTCGAATATTTTATCCCGCAAGGCATCAGAAATGCCGGGTCCTGAGTCGCAAATTGTCAAACAGATGGAGTTGTGACAGTGACAAGAAACGATTCTAATGGATTTTCCGGTGGTCATATGGCTCATTGCTTCTACGGCATTATTGATCAGATTCAGAATCACTTCTTCAATTAAATGGGGATCCAAATAGCAATCCGGTAAATCCTCAGCCAGTTCTTTTTCAATCCGGATGGCACTTTTTCTCAGCATGGCAGACGAAAGCGCAATGGCCGCTTCCACCGGCTTATTCATATCGGTTAAAACAAATCGGGGATTGCCGGGTTTTGAAAAATCCATCACCCGTTTGATAACAGACTCTATTTTCCGTGAAGCCGATTTAAGTTGTGTGAGAATCTGGTCAATTTTTTCGGCGCCGCCGGTTTTGGCGTAAATCCTTTCCAGTGTATTTAAATAGATATTGATTCCGGAAAGCGGATTTCTGATTTCATGTGCAATCCCCGCTGCAACCCGCCCCAGCGAGGCCATTTTGTCCTGAACCTGCAGGAGGCGTTCCAGTTCCTTGAACTCGGTCAGGTCCACTGCATTCAGCAACACCGAATCGGTTCCTTTATAATTAATCGGGCAGGCGCGACAGTAGATCCATTTCATTGAGGCCATGCGTTCGCCTGCCTGAATTGGGTAAAATCTAAAATCCGTATCTATCGGTTTAAACTTTTTTTTCCTTATGGTTTGATAAAACCGTTTGACTTTATCAACATCATCCGAATGAATATGTTGGATACCCGCAAGTATGGTCGACCGGGGCGTCGACCCGAATAACCGCTCCTGTTCCTTATTTTGAAAAACGACCTGGCTGTTTTGAATAATTGATATTCCGGCCAGTGAATTTTCAACCAGGGTGCGAAATTGTTTTTCATTTTCGGCAATTTGATTTTTAATCAGTTTCTGCTCGTCCGCCATATCAATGGCGTTTAAACTGAAAGACACGTCTGCAACAATCTCACTAAAAAGTTCATGCTCTTCAGTATCCGCAATAAATTCTTTTGGAATTGAAACACATATGATTCCCATAACCTTATCCGCATGTTTCAGTTGCATGGTCATGGCGCCTCTACCCGCATATGTATTGGACAGAGGACAGTTTTGGCATTCGGAAAACGGATCAACCGTTAAAACAATCCCGGAATGATGTAGAGCCGAGATAACGCAATCGATCTTTGCAGCGTCCTTCATGCTTTCCATCATCATCAGGAAATCCTTCTCAATTCCGGATTCCGCAGTTGCAATTACGTTCCCGTTTTCATCCCATAAAACAATCCAGGCATTATAATAGCTTCGATTTTCTGTCAGCGTCTCGCAAACCCCTTTAAGCAATTTGATTTTATCTTTTTCTCTGACGATGAGCTGATCAACGCCTCGGATGGTCCGGAGCACTCGGTTGATTCGCTTGGTATTCTCATCCGGGTTATAATTTTTCATGGGTCAAATTCTCACAGTTCTAAACCCTATCGGCCTGTCGGTTTGCAATCTATCTGATATATTCTTACCTTTTTTTATACTAACTTTTTTGATAGGGAATATCAAACTATTGTCTGTCTTCAAGCAAAAATATTCAGTGTCTGCAATTTTAAAAAATATTGCTTTTTTCCCCCCAGAATAAAATAAAAACCTATTCTCTAATTCTTTTACATAAGCCCAACTTGAAAAGTTTTCATGCCGACTGCAATTGACAACCTGATTCGCTTTGGGTATATGAGACTTATTTGTCACCGTAACGGGGAGTTTTCCATACGCTGCGAACGATATGCGTTCCACACTCAACCATAAATTTTCGAGGAAGCCTCTTTCCAAGAGGGAATTCTTATCGATTCAACTTATAAGCTTGTTCATCGGGCAACATAGATGACCCCCTCCCTTTCACAGGAAAACCTCCGGCAGATGGCGACCCGGTGGCTCCCGAACATCCCGGACGTCCATCGTTTTCGCGTTCATACGGATACCACGGATTTCTTCAGCGTAGAATACGGCGATGTGGTGCTCTTGAAGGACAATCCCTATCTGATTCGCCATAACGCCAAAGAAGGACGCTTTGGCATTGATGACGATGTTAAATATTGGGTAAAGCGCGCCATTGATCTTAAAGACGGAAGTCGAAAGATTCTCAAACTTGTATTTTATGAAAAATTTAAGACCCGTATCGGCCGGATCGAGTTTGACTGTTTTCGCAGTCCCAAAAAAGAAGCCCGCATTTTGCGTATGGTTGCCGGCCATAAAAATTTTATGCAGGGATATTCCTGCAATGACCAGGAGGGAAATCTCATTCGGGTGCTCGACTTTATTACAGGAGAATCTCTCCATGATCATATCGAGAATATGAACCTGGATCATCAGACTTATTTTTACGATCGATTTGCCGCTATCCTTGAAAATTTTATTGAAAGCGTCGCAGCCATATCCTTTCTGCATGAAAATGGTGAAAAACACGGGGATATTCGACGGGATCACATCCTGATAGACAGCGATACCGGTTGGTATCGCTGGATTGATTTTGACTTCAATTACCGTCACCGGGAAAACATATACGGCTATGATCTGTTTGGCTTGGGAAATGTACTGCTTTTTCTGGCAGGAAGGGGAGATGTGTTACTGCCGGATCTGAAAGAACATAACCCATCTTGTCTGGATGCTTTGAGAGAAGAAGATCTTAATATTGTGTTTAAAAACCGGGTTGCAAATCTCAAAAAAATTTACCCCTACATTCCCGAAGCGCTGAACAGAATATTGATGCATTTTTCTAAAGGCACCCACTGGTTTTATGAGAACACCATGCAACTGCTGGATGATTTAAGAGACTATCACGCGTCAATTTGAAAGCCGGTGTTCATTTTAAAGGATTTTGCGATCAAGGAGTAAAAAAATGCCAAAAGCGGAAAAACCTTTTAACAAGAACATTCTGATTGCTGTAGACGAGTCTGAAAATGCCCGCCGGGCCGTTACCTATGTCGGCCGCCTGCTGGCGGGAACAAAAGGCTTCAAGGTCTTAATCTTGCATGTTATGCCTCAGCCGGAAGAAGATTATTTTGCCACCCCTACTGAAAAAGACAAATGGTTCGAGCGTCATAAACTGAAAATCGACGCCATGCTGGAGGATTATCGCACCCTGTTGATATCCGAAGGTTTTGATCCGAAGGATATTTCGGTCCGATCCACACTTCGTTATTGTCCTTCCATGGCGCAATGCATTTTGGCAGAGCGTAACGAAATACAATATGGCACCATCGTAGTCGGCCGGCAGGGGCTTTCGCGAAGTGAAGAGTTCCTTTTCGGGAGCGTCTCAAGCAAAATCGTCACCCATGCCCGAAATTGTACCGTCTGGGTGGTAGAATAATCAGATGCATATTTTTAGCTTGCTTTTAAACAAAAGCAGGATTATGATCCCAAAAATTATAAAGTCCCGTTTTTTTACTGGAGGGGCGGTTTTTGTTCTGAGATACCCATCCGTTTGCAATTGCGGCATCCTTCAGTACACTACGCGACTTTCAAACTGTTAAACTAAGGAGAGTGTTACATGGCAAGTGGAACTGTTAAGTGGTTTAATGACAAAAAAGGTTTTGGTTTTATTGAGCGGGAAGACGGACCGGATGTATTTGTTCATCATAGCGGAATCAATGCGCAAGGTTTTAAATCCCTCAAAGAAGGTGACAAGGTTACCTTTGACATCGAGCAAGGGCCAAAAGGTCCTTCCGCTGTAAATGTTACCGTGGTTTAACTTCTGATTTCTGATTAAAAATCACATATTGATTGAAGCCGAGAAGCTTGAGCACAAAGGGATCTTTGATCCCCATCTATTGGTACGTCCAATCTGCCCGTGTAATTCCTTTGCGCGGTATGCCTTGCTCCAAATTGGCGGCCTTGATTCTGAAAAGGGCTTTCCCTGAGTAATGAACATACTCCCATCTATTTCATGAATATCTCGGGCTCTTTCCGCTCAGAACAGGTTTCACTCAACCGCTTTGCGGTCTCACGTACCCCCGGGTCCTCCATACGCCTGGCACCGGTCGGACAGTTCTTTACACACGCTAAGCATCGAATGCAGGCTGTCGGGTCGGTTACAACCGTGTCCGCAACCGTTATGGCGGCCTCAGGGCAGACTTCAGCGCACGTTCCGCATTTTATACAGAGGTCTTCCCGGGTAGCGGGGGAAACGGGCTCCCGCTTTGAACGCTCTTTGTATGGATATTGACCGGGCACCTGCAAAACCGCATCGGTATCAAGAGTGTCGAGGGTCTCGAGTTTCTTTCGGATGCTTTCACCAAATTTCCGTGCTTTTTCCAAGTCGGTTCGGTCAGGTCGTCCAAGGGCAATGGGCATTGTTGCGTTGGCAAGCGAATGTTCGCCGACAAATGCAGCACCGGCAATGGGCTTAAATCCGGCCGCTACGGCCATATCGTTTAACTCTAACAAGGCGTCTTCATAGGCCCGGTTCCCATAGACGACGACAACAACTGCCGGTGTGCGACAACCCCGTAATCGACCGATTCGTTCAGCGGCTTGCGGGGGTATCCGCCCTGAATAAACCGGAGCACCGAGCAGGACCAGTTCGTCTGAAATCTTGTCAAGCCCCGCCGTTTTCATATCCCCCGGGGTTAAATCGATACTCTCCACGGTCTCGATCTGAAGTCCCTCTGAAATACCTTCCAGAATTTTTTTTGTAGTTCGAGTCGGGGAAAAGTAAATCAACTTGGCACGTCTGACAATCATGGTATTCTCCATATGTGATGGTAACGATTATTATGGCAGACAGGACTCACTTTTGTGTCAAAATACAATAATGATCTCCTTTCTTGTCCTCTTTAATTTCGATAATGTCAAAACCGGAAAAAAGATCTTTCAATTCATTCTCCGCAAAAAAGTAATGCACAATCCCTTTCTCGGTTCCTTCGGTCGGGGCATAGAGGTGATGATCCAGCTTGATAAAATTCCCTCTTTTCCAGTCCTCGCGAGGCGGATATTTCTTCACAACGCCGAAAAAATAGCCGGCAGTTTTTGTAACGCGCTTGACTTCCTTGATAATTTTTTTAATATGTTCCAAGCTGTTATGTTCGATTACCTGAACTGAAAATACGGCGTCAAACCAATTATCCGGCCAAGGCAATCGCTGCATGTCCTTGCATTGAAGCTCCGCCTTCAGGCCTTCCTCGACCAGCCATTTATGCGACAGCTTGATTGCCTCCGGCGACACATCGATGCCGCTGGCATCATAGCCCAGTTTTGCAAAATAAACCAGATGGCGGCCTCCGCCGCATCCCAGATCCAGAATTTTTTTTACGTTTTGGTTTTGGAAAAGATCCTGCAAAGCAACGATTTCTTCCTGCGGTGCTTTTTGTTGCCCGTGCCGTTCTTTAGCCACTGCGTTCCAGGCATCCACCTGAGATTCCATAAACTCACCTCCTCCATACAGACTCGTTCCCGGTTCGTTTAGACCCCGTTTCCAAATGCGTGGTCTGGTTTTAATTCAGTGCCGGGGGGCTGCATGTATAATTTAAACTTGATTTGGACCCGTTGATGCTTCATATATTGATACAATCAAAATTCATGCCGGAATTCAAGGCTGCAATCTGTTTTTTTAGACCAAAGGAGATCAGCGTGTTATATCAATTTGACGGCAAAAGACCGGTCTTGGGGAAAGAGACCTATATAAGCGAACTTGCGACCATCATCGGCAATGTTCGGATTGGTGATAACTGCTATATCGGCCACGGCGCCATTTTAAGAGGCGACTATGGTCAGATTCAAATCGGCAGTGAGTCCGCCATTGAAGAGGGCGTCATCATTCATGCTCCCCCGGGCGACCGGAATCAAATCGGAAAAAGGGTTACAATCGGCCATGGCGCAATTGTTCACGGAAAATATATCGGAGATTTTGCCGTGATCGGCATGGGCGCCATCCTCAGCATCTGGTCGGAAATTGATGAAAAGTCGATTGTCGCAGAGGGGAGTGTGGTAAAAATGCAACAAAAAGTCCCCCCCCATGTGGTTGTAGCCGGCAATCCCGCGCAAATTGTCAGAGATGTCAGCCCCAAAGATGAAGAATTCTGGAGTTACGGCAAGCGGCTTTACGTTGATTTGGCTAAAAAATATTTGAATAATGGGATGGAAATCATCAGCTCAGGATAATGCCGACAGGCAGGGGGAATTTTAAACCCTGATCGGTTTTATTCATAAAAAAAGTCCAGGTGTAAATTTTGGTTACACCTGCTGTAGCCTTAAGCTACGACTTTTCAACTCATTAATATCATTAATATATATTAAGTCATTGGCATCGGCAAGACCCCCCATTGTAGCCAAAGTTTTCCCGGCATCACCCCGCTGTGATCACCCGTTTTTACCTACTGCATCGGTTTATAAAAATAATAAGAAATAATTCCAATTGGTTAAAAATATTTAAGGCTGCCGGTTGCCGTCATGGCATCGCATTTGCTCATACTGATTAGCAAAAGCGAGGAAGCAAGCATGCCTTAACCCCCAACAAAAGGAGGGTCACCATGAGAAACAAACCCATCAACCGCCAGGATGCACGCTTAAACGTTCAGATATCCATTTATCCTTGCCGCCATCTGATAAGCGGCCGCACGGCGATTCCGAAGATATGTATGTATAACCACGAATGCTGGAAATGCGCGTTTGATCAGTGGCTCGATGAACTCGATGCCCGGAAGGAGCCGTTGGCAGCCGCGGCATAGACGCGTGTGGCAGACGCGCTGAAATTTAGAACCTTGGCAATGAACATAAGGAGCCTGCCGCAATCAATCTTTGCGATAACCATCGAAAGGAGAGACTACCCCATGAAACACAAACATATCCGTGAAGGAAAAACTGACAAAAAACGGGTCAAGGGTTTCCAGGTAACGGAAAACGAATGCATCTGGATGAAAGCCGGCGTTGTCAATTTCAGGCTCTGCGACAATGCCTATGACTGCAATACCTGTCCCTTTGACCATAGCATGACAAAGGCCATGAATCTGGAAACAACCCCTGAAACAAAAAAAGCGGGCCCCGGCTGGGTTCAATATCTCAGAAAAAATTATCAGGGAGCCGGGCGACCCTGCCGGCACGCTTTGACCGGGCGTGTGGACGCACCCAAAATATGCACGCTGGATTATGAATGCTATCATTGCGCCTATGATCAAATGCTGGATGAAGAAGTATTTGCCGGATTTGCAGCAGGGCCCGCCTATAAAACCGTATCAGGGTTCAAGGTGGCGGACGGCTATTACTATCATATGGGGCACAGCTGGGTCAGATTTGAGCATGGGGGCCTTGTCAGGGTCGGATTCGACGACTTTCTGGTCAAACTGTTCGGCGCCATCAGCGAATTAAAGCTTCCCCCCCTGGGCGCCGCATTGAAGCAGGACGAAGTGGGCTGGACCTTCGGCCGCAGCGGGCACCAGGCGGCCGTGTTGTCGCCGGTGAGCGGCACGCTGCTCTCAACCAACTATCGGGCTTTGGAACATCCGGAAATCACCCATTCCGACCCGTATGAGGCCGGCTGGCTGTTTATGCTGGAGCCCAACATGCCCAAACGGAATGTCAGAAAGCTCTATTATGATAAAGAGTGTTTTCGCTGGATCGAGCAGGAATCCGGCAAGCTGATGAACGCATTGGGACCCCAGTACGAACAACTGGCGGCCACCGGCGGTGAAGTCATCAGCGACATTTATGGGAAGGTACCAGGGCTTGAATGGGACCGGCTGGTTACCACATTCCTTCATACCAAAAAAATTTAGAGGGCAGCAAGTCCGTCGTGCAGATAGATCGAGCAATACCGGCAAAAATAATGCGGCATTTTATCCAACTCCCGAACGCCGCCTGAAAAATGCATCAGGCATCTTTCGTCCTCGCAGTGGATCAGGTTAAAAAGGTGCCCCAACTCGTGCAGGGCCACTTTAGCGGCGCGTTCTAAAAAAAGGGGCAACGGCGCCTCTGTGCCATCCGGGTTTTTTCTCAACCGGTGGAGGGATACCAAAGCGCATTTGCCGCCCTGCCGGGCCTCTCCGAATACATAGGTCAGAATCGGCACAAAAAGGTCCCCATCAAAAATGCCGATCACCTTGGCAAGGCCTTCAAACGAGACGGATTCAAATGCTTTCAGGATGATCCCGGCGTCATATTGAAGTCGGCGGGCGTCGTAGGCATATTCCGGATATTGCATCGGGGTAATAATTTCCGTATCCACATGCAAATATCCGAGAATGTTGGCGGCGACGGCCTTAAGAACCATACGGTCCACCGCGCCGAAGGGAACAACCCCGACGGGCCGCATGGTCAAACCTGCAAAGGCCGCGTCAGGCCGTGGCGTTTGATCATCTTGTGCAGGGAAACCCGATTGACCTTCAAAACATCGGCGGCTTTGGTCACATTCCAGTCGCAGGCGTCCAGCACGTTTTCAATATGTATCTTTTCCATCTCGCGCAGTGAGCAGGTTCCGGCCGATGGAACGGCCGGAAAGCAAAGAAAAGAAAAGTCTTCTTTCCCCAAAGTTCTGGATTTGGACAGTACCACGGCCCGCTCGACGGCGTTTTCCAGCTCTCTGACGTTACCGGGCCAATCATAATCCTGCAAAAACGTCAGAGCTTCCCGGCTCACGTGATCCACCCGTTTCGTGGTTTCATGGTTGTATTTCTCGATAAAGTGATCCACCAGCAGGGGAATATCGTCCTTTCGGTCTCGCAGGCGCGGCACCGCCAGGGTAATCACGTGGATGCGGTAATAGAAGTCTTCCCGGAAATTTCCCTTTTTAATCTCTTCCTCCAAATCCCGTCGCGTCGCCGATATCAACCTGAAATCCACTCCAATCGGACTGCGGTCGCCCAGCCGGGTGATCTTTTTCTCTTCCAGAACGCGCAGCAGATCCACCTGCATTTTGGGACTGGTTTCTCCGATTTCATCCAAAAAGAGGGTCCCGCCGGAAACGATTTCCAGAAATCCTTTACGCGGATGGGTCGCGCCGGTAAAGGCACCCTTCTGATATCCGAACAGTTCGCTCTCAAGGAGACTGTCCGGCAACGCGCCGCAATTGATGGCGATAAACGGGTGCTGCGCGCGCCGGCTCTTGGCATGGACGGCCTTTGCAATCAGTTCCTTGCCCGTACCGGTTTCACCGACGATGAGAACCGAAGAATCGCTTTGGGCGACCTCCTGAAT
>ENA-OSEO01002257-OSEO01002257.1-sediment-metagenome-genome-assembly--contig:-NODE-2257-length-28331-cov-35.487648_pt1 | contig 28331 bp, 25 predicted proteins | sample MGYA00237883_ERZ534232 | MGnify/ENA metagenome assembly ERZ534232 | reverse complement strand
GGCGGAGAGGGAGGGATTCGAACCCTCGAAGGAACTTTAAGCCCCTTAACGGATTAGCAATCCGCCGCACTAGGCCAGCTATGCGACCTCTCCAAAATCATTGCCTGCTGTTTTTCGGTAGTCACCACCATTATCCACACGCACAATTATATCAAACATACCTTAAGCGTATGGCGATGGGGGTGAGATTGTCTTCGGCCTTGCTCAGACTAAACTTCTCATCCCACCTCACTCAAAATGCTTCATCTATGGCCAGACTGTGGTGAGCACAGTCAAACCAAGGTTCTTTGGTATGTATAAACCTTTGTCCTTCGACTCACCTTGAGCAAAAGCCGAATGGGCTCGCTCACGCCAATTCACCTTTGGTGAATTGGCGGTGGGGGTGAGATTCGAACTCACGAGGGCCGAAGCCCTGCCGGTTTTCAAGACCGGTGCATTAAACCAGACTCTGCCACCCCACCAGGGTAAATGTAAAATTAAAAATTTAAATCCAAAAATGCAAATTTAAAATCTATAAACTAATCCAAAGAAAAAGAACTAAAAAATCATTTAAGGAATCCGATGGTGCTGCCAATTCCCTTTTAGAGTAACAGTGGCGCCCATAAGAGCGCCTCATAGAGTTTAGCACAGCATAAAGGTTAAATCAATTTTGGCAAACCGTCCAATGCCAGTTCATTGGCTACTTTTTCTTTTCTATTCGCTCAACTCCACCCATATATTCCCGGAGAACCTCCGGTATAATTACACTTCCGTCTTCCTGCTGATAATTCTCCAAGATCGCGGCTACAGTCCGGCCGACCGCCAGTCCCGAGCCGTTTAGGGTATGGATATATTTCACCTTTGCTCCGGCACTTTCCCGATACCTAATGTTAGCCCGTCTTGCCTGGAAATTTTCAAAATTACTGCAAGATGATATTTCTTTGTAACCCTCATAACTTGGCATCCATACTTCCAGATCATATGTCTTCGCAGCTGAGAATCCCAGATCACCTGTACAGAGCGAAATGACACGGTAATGCAGATTAAGTTTTTGCAATACATCCTCAGCGTCGGCTGTTAGTTTTTCAAGTTCATCATAAGAGTTTTCCGGTTTAGAGAACTTAACCAATTCGACTTTATTAAACTCATGCTGTCGGATAAGACCTCTGGTTTCTCTTCCCGCTGCACCCGCTTCCCTTCTAAAACAAGGAGTATAAGCAACATACCTAAGGGTTAGGTCAAACCCGTCTAATATTTCATCTCTATGGATATTGGTTACCGGAACTTCTGCCGTAGGAATTAAGTAGAGATCATCATCCTGGCACCTATAAAGCTCCTCGGAAAACTTAGGAAGTTGGCCCGTGCCGGTCATTGTTTCCGTATTCACCAGTACCGGTGGCAGAACCTCGGTGTAACCGTGTTCTTTCGTATGCAAATCAAGCATAAAACTAATCAAGGCTCTCTCCAGGGCAGCACCCAATCCCCAATAAAGGGCAAAACGAGCTCCTGATATCTTTCCTGCTCTCTGAAAATCAAGAATCCCCAGATCCTCCCCGAGATCCCAGTGAGCTTTGGGCTTATAATTAATTATAGGCGGTTCTCCCCATGATCTTACCACCGGGTTATCTGTCTCATCTTTTCCGATGGGTACGGTTTTATGCGGAATGTTGGGTATATTCAGTAAGAAATCCTGCAATTCTTGTTCTACCTGTGAGACTCTTGCATCAAGCTCCTTAATTTCTTGAGATAGTTTCCGCATCTCCAGGATTTTCTCTTCCCCGCTTTCTCCTCTTCTTTTCATCTCGGCAATCTCTTCTGAGACTCGATTGCGGGTAAATTTATGTTGTTCCACCTCAAAGAGTAGTTTTCTTCGCTCTTCTTCCAACTTTGAAAATAATCCTAGATCAATCTTATTGCCACGGTTCTTAATCGCTTCTTTTACCGCATCCAGATGATTGCGTAGATACTTTAGGTCAAGCATAATCGCTCCTGGCGTATGTAGTTTTTGTAATATTCTTTTAACAAAGCTTAATCAGCCCGAGGGTAGGAACCAAGGACTTTCACATCTCTAATCTTACATTTAAGACACTTAATCGCCGAGGCGACTGGTTCGTCATCCAGGTGACCTTCCATATCAATCCAAAAACAATAATCGCCTAAGCCTTTTTTCGTCGGTCTGGATTGTATTTTGGTTAAGTTTATATACCGATAAGAAAACTCCTGTAAGATTTGAAGTAGACTGCCCGGTCTGTCCTCATATATAAAGCAAACGAGCGAAGTCTTATCGCTTCCGGAACGAGGTGGCGACTCTTTGCCTACGATAACAAACCTGGTTTTGTTATCCTTGAAATCCTCAATATCCGATTCCAAAACCTCTAAATCATACAAACGAGCAGCTAAGCCAGTTCCGATAGCTACCATATCAGGAGAACCTTCGGCAACTTTTTTCACCGCTTCCGCAGTGCTGTTAGCCGCCATAATAGTCGCACCCGGCAATGTTTTCGATAGATACCTTCGGCATTGTGCGGTGGCCTGAGGATGGGAGATAACAGTAGATACATCGGGAATATTTGTGCCCTTTCTACCAATCAGATTATGCTTGGTAGAAATAATCACTTCCCTTTCAATTGTTGAATCGGCCTCAAAAGCCAATGTGTCTAATGTACTGTTAACCGACCCTTCTATTGAATTCTCGATAGGAACAATTCCCTTTGTTACCCTACTTTCATCAACTGCCCGAATAACATCCCTCTCTGTTGGAAAAGGAACCAGTTCTTCCAGATCAACTTGCATAACTGAAAGTAAAGCCTCCTCGGTAAAAGTCCCACGCGGGCCTAAGAATCCTACTTTATTAGACATAAATTGCACCTCTAATCTTAAACTTTCTTGAAGTTATCAGAATACCTGGATAGAGTCAAGAAGCAGGAGTTTAAGCGGGAAGCTCCGGTCCGCAGACCCTGTTTCGGCCTGTTACCTTTGCCTTATATAGAGCACCTTCGACTTCTCTGGTCAAGCTTTCCATGTCAGCTGTATTTAATGGATAGCTCGCAACCCCCAAGCTAGCGGTAAGCTTTGTCTGCAGTTTTTCATCTTTACCGCCAAAGTTGTATCGGCCAATGGCTTCCCGTACCCTTTCGGCAACAACAAAGGCGCCACTAATATCCGTTTCGGGCAGAATTATGGCAATCTCATCCGCAACATACTGCGCTATTATGTCACACCGACGACATAATTCCTTAATCAACTGCGCGGTCTCCGCTAGAACAGCCTGCTTCCACTGTTGTCCAAGTTCCTGTTCATAACGATTGAAATCGTCTATATCCAGCAAAATCAGAGAGAGCCGCCGATTATATCGCTGGGCACGCTCCCATTCGATCTCCAACCGTTTCTGGAAGAATTGATAATCAAAATGATATGTTGTTTCTTCGGCTACAGCTATTTGATTCGCCCTAGCATCTAGCTCTCTTTTTCTGCTTGCTAATATAAGATTAGCGGCAATCAGGTTAAGCCAGGAGAGATCTTCCGACGAAAGACCATCAATTACTTCTTCTTCCGCAAAAAAGGCTCCCTGAACTTGATCCACCTCAAATATGGTCTTGCCCTTAACAGATAAAGATTCTTCTTCAAACAATCTTGACATTTCATTTCTGTAACAAGCTGCAGTGATTTCATCCAACAAAGAAGAAGAGATATTCTCATTAACGAAGAACGATTTTTCTCTTTGCTTGTCAATCACCAAGATTAAATAGCAATCAATGTCAAAAATCTCTTTTATGGCATCTTCGGTTTTTACTTCAGCGGTTCCTGAAGCTGCTGCTAGTATTAGTTGCTCTGCCATTTTTGTTTTAATAATAGACTTCTCTTTTCCTTTAGTCATCTAAGCTCTCACCTGTCTTAAGACGGTTTGCATTGAATCCCTTTTACACTACATAAAAGATCAGCAATAACAAAGACCTGGACAATATGTGTGGAGGACCGAATATCAATTCTCTACAATTACCTCCCCCATAAAACTCATTTCCCCTCCAAATCTATTGTATAAATATTTTACCTTAAAGCTTGCCCGATAGCTTCTTTCTCCTCGATCGAGAGATTATAGACAGACTCTCCCTCTTTAACTGGTTTTGCATAGACTCTACTTTCTTGTCTACCGTTAATAGAGCTGATTACAATCCCATCTCCGCGATCATTGAGTAGTGCCGCAGCAAAACTGAGTTTTCCTCCAACGTCATCAAAGGCATCAAAGCGAACCAGGCCTATCTTCTGAACTGCGGCAACCAAGCCCTTTCCCAATTGACTTTTCGCTTTATCAAGTTTGACCAATTCATTTTTTAGTGATTCTAGCTCTTCCGACTGCTGCATTATAATATCCGGCAGATTGCCTGCCTCGGCCGCACCACCGATATTCTCATATCGTAATCTAATCTTTTTAATAGTTAGGTAGAGCCATGTAACAGCAATGATGAGAATTATTACAATAGGTATTAGCACAAAGGTTATGACACTGGAATATGTATTAGCAGATGTGGCGCCCAATCGAAGATGCCCCTTTCCTTCAACGTACAAAAGAGATACATAAAGCAAGCTGTGATTGCTTAAATTATAACGCATCAAAAGATATTTTACATTAAAATTTGCAGGATTGATTAGTCTTCTTTACAATCTTTATTAATCTGCCGGCTTTTGAAAGAGCACCTAATGAATAGTATAAACAATCAAAAAACAAGGCAAGTCAGACAGCATCTACAAATAAAAATTAAAAAATTAGAAGATATTATTTCTTCAATGAACAAAGTTTTAATTGCCTTCTCCGGAGGCACCGATAGTACCTTTATTCTAAAATTTTGCCGCGACAAGCTATCTAAAGACCAGGTGATTGCATTAACCGCCTCTTCCGAAATCATCCCAACAAGGGAAGTTGAAAAGGCAAAAGAAATAGCCGGGACAATTGATACCATGCATCACACAATCTCTTTTCATCCATTGAAAAATATCCGTTTTACGGAAAATTCACCTTTAAGATGTTACCATTGCAAAAATGAATTATATGGACTTTTCACCGAGCTAGCTAAAACATATGGAGATTTCTTGGTCATAGACGGCGCAAACAAAGACGATGAGAACGATTTTCGCCCCGGACAAAAAGCTGCCACCGAGCTTGGAGTTCGAAGTCCACTTTTAGAGGCTGGGCTCACCAAAGATGATATCCGTTTCCTTTCCAAGTTAGACAACCTGCCAACCTGGGATAAACCTGCCATGGCTTGTCTGGCTTCCCGCTTTCCCTACGGGGAGGAAATCACCCGCCAAAAGCTCCAAAGAGTGGAAAGAGCTGAAGAGATAATATCCGGCCTGGGAGCAAAACAAGTTAGGGTTCGCTTCCATAACGATAAGACCGCTCGTATAGAAGTAGCGGACGATCAAATTGATCAGTTTGCAGAGCAAGAAAAGCGATTAAAAATAGTAAGTGAGCTCCAAAAGTTAGGATTTATGTATATCGCCATCGACCTTAAAGGCTATCAAAAAGGAAGTATGAATGAAATACTCAAAGAAGGGCAATGATTTTGAATCAAAACTAAAGCGACTTCTCCAGAAAGTGGGAGAAGGAAGTGTTGCCTGGGAAGAGGCATTTACTCAGCTTAAAACCCTGCCCTTTACTGACCTTGGGTTTGCCAAAGTTGATCATCATCGCACCCTCAGAAAAGGCTTCCCGGAAGTCATATTCGGTCCAGGAAAAACAGCCGAGCAAATAACAGGGATTGTCTCCGAGCTTCGGCAAAGAGGGCAGGATGTCCTCATAACCAGGGTGGAAAAGAACATTTTTCTGGAAGTTAAAAAAGTTGATCCCGCCAGCCGCTATTTCCAGGAAGCAAAGATTGTCCTTATTCAAGACAAACCAAAAACCCAGACCGGGCACATCGTGGTTGTAAGCGGGGGTACGTCCGATCTACCTGTCGCCGAAGAGGCAGCCATTACTTGTGAAGCAATGAGCAATCGAGTTAGCCGCATCTACGACGTGGGGGTAGCAGGGATCCACCGTCTTTTCACTTATCATGATCTTTTATCGGAAGCAAAAGTAATCATTGCCGTTGCCGGTATGGAGGGGGCTCTTCCCAGTATAATAGGGGGTTTAACCGCAGCTCCGGTTATTGCGGTTCCCACAAGCGTGGGATACGGCGCGAATTTTAAAGGAATTGCTCCTCTTCTTACCATGTTAAACAGTTGTGCACCAGGAGTAGCCGTCGTAAATATTGACAATGGTTTTGGGGCAGGATTTATGGCAAGTTTAATTAACCAAATTGGCGAGAAGAGCCAGTAGGCGGAATGGGGACTTATGAAAATTGCCTATTTTGATTGCTTTTCCGGAATAAGCGGTGATATGGTACTCGGGGCTTTTCTCGATGCAGGCCTTAAGCTGGAAAACCTGAAAAAGGAGCTTAAGAAACTACCCTTAAAAAATTATGAAATCCAGGCTGAGGCGGTTCAAAAAGCAGGTATAGGAGCAATTAAGGTTGGTATTCAAGCAGAAGAAAAAGGCGTTGTAAGAACCTGGACCAATGTCCGAAATTTAATTGAAGACAGCAAGCTCTCCGCCGATCAAAAGAAAAAGTGTACCGAGGTTTTTCTTAAAATAGCTTCGGCCGAAGCTGCGATTCACCGCCGCGATATAGACCAGGTTCACTTTCACGAGGTAGGAGCAGTGGATTCTATTCTCGATGTTGCCGGCGCCGTTATTTGCCTTTCCCTCTTAAATATAGATGCCGTGTATTCCTCGTCTTTGCCCACCGGAATGGGATATAAAAAAACGGAACACGGAATTATCCCTATTCCCGCTCCGGCCACACTTGAAATACTGAAAGATGTACCTTTGTACAGTCGAGGGATCACTGCTGAACTAGTTACCCCTACTGGTGCTGCCATTATTAAAACCTTTGCTGAAAGCTTTGGTGAGATGCCTCCGATGAAACTAGTATCCATAGGATACGGGGCAGGTTCGCAAGACCTGGACATACCAAATGTTCTAAGAGTGGTCATAGGCGAATCCTTATCAACAGAGGAATACGACGAAAAATCTGTGATCGAGACAAATATTGATGATTCAAACCCGGAGTTCTCGGCTTATATTATGGATAAACTGTTGGAAGCCGGTGCGGCGGATGTCTGGCTTACACCTATCTATATGAAAAAAGGCCGGTTGGGCCTAAAGCTTTCAGTGCTTTCACCCAAAGGGGCTGAAGATAAGGTAATGAAAGTCCTCTTCGAAGAAACAAATACTCTGGGAGTGCGAATTTCCAGACAATTTAGAAGAACAGTAATAAGAAAAGAAATAGAAGTAAAAACCAAGTTCGGGAAAGCAAAAGCAAAAATCGGCTTCCTGGAAGGAAAGGCCATCACTATCTCACCCGAATATGAGGATTGTGCCAGGTTGGCCAAAGATACGGATGTGCCCATAAAGACGGTTTATGAAGCAGTTAAAAAAGCTGCTGAGAAAGAAATTACGTCATAATAAATTTATATTCAATTACGTTATTACCGGTAAATTTCTCATTGGGTACCGGTCCCGCTGTTATGGTTAGAAGATTGGTTACGTCAGAATCCTGAGTCGGCCTAAGTCCGGATATGGTTATGCTCTTCTTCTGCCCCGGAGAAATAGTATCCAGGTAGGCTTCCTTCTTTTGCTCTTTTGGCTCGGTTACCGACTTTATCGTTGCCACCACCGGAACATTGGTCTCAATTTGATTTCCCTGGTTTTCCACCGTGACCGTAACCGAAATAGAATCAGCACTGGGCAAGACAGCAACTTTTTTTGTGGTAACCTTTATCTGTTTGGGATCTGTGGTAAGCTCGGATACACCGATCCCATGAATTACCTCTAGTCCCTTAGCCCCCTTAAGCTCCTGAACATATTTTATAATAGTTGTTTTTTCATAAACAGAATTATCCGACAGAAACTTGCTTTCCGGAACAGTCTTTTTGACACCCTTTTCCTTCAGTACTTTTTTCAGATCGGACGAGAATTGCAGATAAGCTCTATCGCTAAGAGCGATGTCCTTTAAGGACAGGGATATCTGGCCACTTGCAACTTCAAGATCAATATCTTTTAAAGCATTAAAAAGTGCCGGTCTATATGTTTCCATTCCCTTAGCCCGCAATTCCATACAGAGAATCAAATATGTATGGGCTTGTTCCAATTCGTTTGGTGCCTCTAATTTCTTACAATCATCAAGTACTTCTTTGCTGGTTTTTTCATATTCGGTAAGCCTGCTTTTAAGCTCATCGCGAGATATCTCACCCACATTGGCTTTTAACGTGTCGAATCCCTTGGCTGCTTGATTTGACTTCTCTATGATCTTGGTCGCTTTGTCCGCATATTCTTCCAAAGCATTAGTGCTGCCCCCACTAAAGCTGCGGCTCAGTAAACCAATAAGGTAAAAAAGTATCAGTAAAGCTATCAGTAGAACCAGCAATCTGGTTGGAGATTTGCCACGGGGTTTCTGTTTTGGAAATCTCATTTTTCTGGTTGAATAAGCTCTTTTGTCCAAGGCTATTTCCTCTCAGCTCAGGACGTTCGCATGGTGCAGGCGGTGGGATTTGAACCCACACGGTTATACAACCACGGCGCCCTGAACACCGCGTGTCTGCCGATTCCACCACGCCTGCATATAAACAACCATAACAGCCAAGTCTTCTCGCCTGCTCAGCAATGGCAAAAAGGCAAGGAACCTTGATCTGAATATCAATTATCCGTGCAAAATGATAAACTATCTTTTGGCTTTAATAAATATACTACTTTTACCGTATTTAGCAAACAACCGACTAATTCGAAATTGATGTAGGAGATTTATTATAAATAGAGAAAACACCGACTAGAGGTAACTGCGATGACCGAAGAATTGCTCCTATCTCGTTACAGAATTCTTAACAAACTCGGAAGCGGTGGATTTTCTGAGGTTTATAAAGCTTTCGATACCAGAATGGAACGAGTAGTAGCGATAAAAAGAATTGCCCCCAGCCCCAAAACCGCACCCCGAGCGCTCCGTGAAGCGCGTACCGTAGCACTTTTAAATCATCCCAATATTGTTACCCTTTTTGAATTTGAGGAAACCGAGGACTACTGCTACCTAATAATGGAGTTCATCGAAGGAATAACCCTTCAGGAAATATTGGCGAAAGAAGGTTTGTTGTCAATTGATCAAAGCATTGTGATTACTTCTCAAATCTGCCAGGCGCTGGAATGTGCACATTTAAACGGTATTGTCCATCGGGATATCAAACCGGAGAACCTAATGCTCCTTCCTGATGGCAGGATTAAGGTCATGGACTTCGGGATAGCCAGACTTAAAGATTCTTCAATCACCAGAGAAGGAGATATTGTCGGCACACTTCCCTATATGTCCCCGGAACAATGTAATGCAGAATATGTCGATGAAAGAACGGATATTTTTTCTCTCGGCACAGTTCTTTACCAAATGCTAACCGGAGTTGCTCCTTTTGAGGCTGAAACAACCGGTGCCGCGCTTTTCAAAATATTAAATGTTGATCCTGTTTTACCAACAAAAATTAATACAAAAATACCAAGAGGGCTGAATAATGCCATCCTTAAAGCACTTGAAAAAGATCCTGATAAACGATTTCAAGCTGCTGCTGAAATGCGATCAAGAACTGCGCGCTATAAAAGCTCAACCGCTTCCGCAAGGAAACTCCTCAGTCCTTTCTTTTTAACTACCTCGGGTGATAGCTGGACGGAGGAAAGGTCTTTTTCAAACGACCTTGAGGGATTCAAGAGCCGGACGTTTGTATTTATACAAGAATACCAGGAGATTCTAAAAAGGTTCTTCTCATCAGCCATTATCAGCATACTCAGCATATCACTTTTTCAGGCATTTCCCTTCTACCCGGGGTCAATGGACATTCTTCTCCCGCTTTTTCTTTTATTTGCAGTGTTTCTTTTTCCGGCGACAGGGATCGGCCTTTTCTTTCTCTCTCTGGTTCTTCCCGTTTTTAATTTTTCATTTCTTCTGGGCTTCTTTTTTCTGGCTGCGGCGTCCGCTTATTGGTTCTTCTTTTCGCGGCGGCGCCCGCATCTTTCACTTGTGCCCTTTATAGTTCCCTTTCTGGCAAAAATAAATTTGGGCATTGTGTTCCCGGTAGTATTAGGTCTTTTCTTTCCGCCCACTTGGGCAACACTACTTGCAGGAGCCGGCTGTCTGAGTCTGGAGCTTGCCGATATATTCGGTACCTCTTCCGGCCAACTACATTTTCTATATATTGAAAATACTTACCGGGTTATTGAAGCCAGCGGTGCGAAAAGCATACAGATTGTCTCTCTGGCAGCCAAGCCATTTTTGGATCATCCTGCTTTAATCATTCAGCTCATATTATGGATTGCCGTAGCTTTTTTTGTTAGCATTATCACCCATAAAAAGAGTTTGGGAAGAGATATTTTTGGGCTGATTGCAGGCTCTACCTTGCTCACACTAGGCTATACCTGGTTGTTAGAGAAAGTAGGCGTTTCAGCGGTACCTTTTGATCAACTGATGCAACAGCTTTCTTTTTCGCTTATAATGTTGCTTATCTTGCTGCTTTTCATCCCCTATGAGCATTTGCAAACCGAGGGATTCGGGAAGAGCATGATCCAAAACGATAGCGAGGAGGCTCGCGGTGACAACATCAAGGAGAGCGCATGAGCCTTAAAAAGATTGAAAAAAAACTGGAAGGTTTCTTCGAAGGATTATTTGCCAAAGGCTTTAAGGCAAGTGTCCAACCGGTTGAAGTTGCTAAGAAGCTGACCAAAGAAATGGATAGCCACAAAACCATAAGTGTTGGTAAGATCTATGCCCCAAACGAATACACTGTCTTTATTGGCATGGAAGATATTAAAAGCCTGAAATCGTTTGAAAGTGTTCTCGTTTCTGACCTTGCAGACTATATAACATCTCACGCAAAACAACAAAAATACATCTTAACAGGACCTCCGACAATCGAAGTTGAAGCAGATGAGAACCTGTCGCTGGGTGAAGTTAAAGTCACCAGTCGTTTAACCGCTACCGATGAAGTAGAAAATAAAAAAGATCAAACTCAATTGATACCACCGGAGGAAGCAAAAAAGCAAGAGCTTCATTTGCATCAACCCTGCTTAATAATGCAGGGACAAAATGAGACGCTTACGTTTCCCTTGCTTAAGAAAACAACTGTTCTCGGGCGACTACATACAAATGATATCGTCCTTGAAGATCCAAATATCTCCCGTGTACACGCCGAGGTTAAAAAGGAAGGTAATGAGTTTTTCATACATGATCTGGGCAGCACAAACGGAACCTATGTTAACGGAAAGCCCCAGAAGAAATGGGTTCTACAAGACGGGGATATTATCGTTCTCGGTGAAACCGAGCTTCGCTTTAAGGGGTGAGATAAATGATAAACGTGGTCTTACTCCTTTTAAAATGGTTCTTTTTGGGTCTTCTCTATATATTTCTGGTGTTTGCCCTAATCATTATATATAAGGATCTTAAAAGTACGCCGGAGGGCACGGCGGAAAACAGTGTGGAAACCGAGGCTCCTTCAAAGCTGGTAATATTGGAGGGACCGGGAATGAAAACCGGTGAGACACACTCGATCAACGGACAAACACTAATCGGTAGGTCCGCAGAGTGTGACATAGTGATACCGGATGTCTCTGTCTCCCATCAACACGCTCTTGTCTCCGGGAGCACAAAGGGCTACCGGTTAGAGGACCTTGATAGCAAGAACGGAACTTTTCTGAATAATAAAAAGATTAGCAGGCCTGCTTCATTGCAGCCAGGTGACTTAATCAAGATCGGAAAAACTATTCTGGAATTTATGGAGTGATTATGCGTTTTGCAGTTGCTTCGGATGTCGGAAAACATAGACAGATAAATGAGGATAGTTATTTGGTGAATCAGCCGATATTCGCAGTTGCGGATGGTATGGGAGGACATTCTGCGGGAGAAATCGCCAGCGCTGTGGCCTTGCAAACGATTCGCAAGAAACTCCGCAAAGTAGATGAGGAAAAGGGCATCCCTGAACTTCTGGTCCAAAGCATCCGTGAGGCCAACACAGCTGTTTTTCAAAAATCAGAGCAAAAGGTAGAACAGCGCGGCATGGGAACTACCTTAACAGTCGCCGTTCTCTGCGAAGACAAATGTTATATAGGGCACATCGGCGACAGCAGGGCTTATCTCTTAAGAGACAAAAAGCTTTCCCAGATAACCGAAGATCACTCCTTGGTAGCGGAGATGGTTAAAGAGGGTGTGCTTAGTCCCGGAGAAGCAGAATCTCATCCCCAGCGCAGCGTTCTAACCAGGGCAGTTGGCATTGAGCCTTCAGTTCAAATAGATACTTCAACATCAACAATTCAGCCAAAAGACAGAATTTTGCTTTGCACGGATGGTCTTACCTCCATGCTGAGCGATGCTGAAATTGAGCAAATATTAAACCAACCAAAAGAGCCAAAACTAATATGCAAGCAACTAGTCGATGTAGCAAACCAGCACGGCGGTACAGACAACATAACTGTTATTCTTCTTGATATTGACAGCCTGCCCGCAGGTAGGTGCAGGAGACCGTGGTGGAGGCGCCCTTTCTTCTCTTAAGGAGCCTGGTGTTTTAACTAAAGGCCCGAGGTTGTTTGGCCGGAGATCATGCAGAGGAGCCCTCTGAACATTGCGTATCGTACAAAAGAAATCTCGACTCAAAAATCAGTCCTTTCATGTAAAGCAAGCACTATGGCTTGCTTTGGTCCTAGGTAGGGTGGAAAGATGACCCATTCATCCGGCAGGAGAAATCAAGAACTGGGAGCATTGCTGGTTGTTTTTCTTACCGCTTTTTTGGGCTTTGCCCTCCTGTGCCTATTTCAAGAATCAAAGATAACCAGCGAAACCGGTCTTCTTGCTGCGATGATCGTCGGTCCCTTTTTTCTTGTTCATATTACCGAGCGATTTTTTGTGTCTGAAAGTGACCCTCTTCTTATTCCTGTAACCGCTTTCTTAAGCTCTTTAAGTCTAGTTATGATATACCGTCTCAAACCGGATTTATTTAACCTGCAGGCACTATGGATTTTAATCGGAATATTCTTTCTGATAACCTCTCTTTTCCTGGCAAAAAATTATGTCAGATTAAAAGATTATAAATACATGTTTGCCTTGTTTGCTCTGGTTTTACTACTTGCACCCACTTTGATCGGGACGGAAAAATACGGAGCAAAACTTTGGTTGAATATCGCGGGTGTATCGTTTCAACCTTCTGAGATCGCCAAGATATGCATGGTAATTTTTCTGGCAGCCTATCTGGAGGAAAAACGGGAGCTTCTGGCCATCGCCAATAAGAAATTTCTGAATATATGGCTTCCTCCATTTAAACATTTCGGGCCTCTTTTATTAATGTGGCTAATTTCTTTGGCTGTTTTGGTTTTTGAAAAGGATTTGGGGTCATCTCTTCTCTTTTTTGGAATATTTTTAAGCATGATTTATGTTGCAACAGGAAGAAAGATTTATGTTATTGCCGGTTCTTTGTTATTCTTAATCGGAGCTACTTCCTGTTACTTTCTCTTTCCTCATGTTCAGACACGAATTGATATTTGGCTTAATCCCTGGCAAGATGTGGCCGGAAAAGGTTACCAGATTGCTCAGTCTCTTTTTGCCATTGCCAGCGGTGGATTAGCTGGAACCGGCCTGGGCCAAGGATTTCCAACTTATATCCCCGCCGTACACACAGACTTTATTTTTTCGGCCCTGGCCGAAGAGCTTGGTTTGCTAGGAGGTTTTGCCGTTATTATTGCCTATCTTATTTTTGTCTGTCGGGGCTTTAGAATTGCTCTCACCAGCAAGGATGAATTTGGTAAGCTGCTAGCAGTCGGTTTAGCTTCGGCATTCGCGCTGCAGACCTTCATTATCATCGGTGGAGTTACTAAATTGATTCCCTTAACCGGAATTACTCTTCCGTTTATGAGCTACGGCGGGAGCTCTATTCTAGCTAATTTTATTTTACTCGCTCTCCTCCTGGCTGTTTCAGAAAGAGCCAATTTAGGGGAGGCGCTGTGAACAAACAAATCTCTCGCCTGGGCATATTATTTACTCTTGCCTTTGTGGCGCTCTGCTTCAATCTTACCTATCTCCAAGTATGGGCAGCTCCAAGAATTGTCACCAGTCCCAGCAACACCCGGGGAATAGCCCAAGAACTTACAATAGAAAGAGGTCAAATACTAACCAGTGATGGGCAAATAGTTGCCATGAGCAAGAAAGTTGACCGCAATTATGAACGCTCCTATCCGTACAAGAATCTCTATGCGCCTATTACAGGCTACTACAGTCTCCGCTATGGAAGGAGCGGCTTGGAGCGTGTCTTCAATGACGAGCTCCTGGGTAAAAAAGAGATTTCTTCCGTTGATCAGTATTTCCAAAGCCTGGTCGAAGGCACAACCAAGGGACATAGCATTGTTCTTACCATCGATTCCCGCCTTCAGGAAGTAGCCTCACAAGCCCTTGGCGATCAAAAAGGAGCCGTTGTGGCGCTTAATCCCAAAACCGGGGAAGTGTTGGCCATGGTTTCCAATCCTTCGTTTGATCCAAACCAGCTTGCCAGTTTAAACTCCAATGTTGTTGACCGCAACTGGGAAGTTCTGAATAAAGACCCGGAAAAACCGTTGATCAGTCGAGCGACTCAGGAATGGTATCCCCCGGGATCGACTTTTAAAATCGTAACAGCTTCAGCGGCACTTGAAAGCGGCATCGCCGATCCTTCAACCACTTTCGACTGCAATGGACAACTCAAACTTCCTCTGACAACTCACATGATAAAGGACTTTGGAGGAAAATCTCACGGAGAAATAACTCTTGAAGATGCATTAAAAGTCTCCTGCAATAATACATTTGGCGCATTAGGGCTCGAGCTTGGACCTGAAAAACTCGTTTATTACGCCGAGCGGTTCGGCATGAACAAGGAGATACCATTCGAGCTTCCCGTCACCAAAAGCATTATACCGGAAGACATGGATGAACCAAGCACTGCCCTTAGTGCCATTGGCCAAAAAGATGTTCGGGTAACGCCTCTGCAAATGGCCTTGATATCAGCTGCGATTGCCAACGACGGAGAGATAATGAAACCTTATGTCGTCAAAGAAATTCGTGATTATAGCGGTAAAGCGATCAAGGATTACAGATCTCAAAAATGGCAGAAGGCTATTTCCATCGACACATCATTAACCATGAAAGAAATGTTAAAAAATGTCGTTGATGCCGGCACCGGAAAAGCAGCAGCAGTTCCCGGCATCGAAATTGCAGGCAAGACCGGCACCGCTCAGGTTCCTAATGGTGCACCGCATGCCTGGTTTACTTGTTTTGCTCCTGTAGGAGACCCGGAGATCGCCATAGCAGTAGTAATCGAAAATGGCGGCAGTATGGGTAACGACGCTACCGGCGGAAGAATTGCAGCCCCGGTTGCCAGAGAACTTATAGTAGAGGCCCTGGGAGTTAAACCTTAGTTGCTAAATCGTTTTAATAGGAATTACTAGTATATTTTGGTATATTAGGAAGCTAGGGTATTTCACCAACACATCTATTGGAGGATAGAAAGCCGGATGGAAGATCTTTTTGGGGGAAGATATAAAATAATTAAAAAAATCGGCACCGGAGGAATGGCTGATGTCTTCAAAGCAGAGGATACCATCCTTAATCGTCTTGTTGCTATTAAAATGCTCCACCCCCAATATGCACATGATGAGAATTTCGTAGCCCGATTTCGTCGGGAAGCCCAATCGGCTGCAGGCTTAAATCATCCCAATATTGTCAATATTTACGATTGGGGAAGACACGATGATGCCTATTTTATAGTAATGGAGTACGTTGAGGGAGAAAACCTGAAGCAGATAATAAGCAAGAAAGGGGCTCTCCCACCTGAAATTGCCATTAATATTACCAGCCGGATTTGTGACGCATTAGAGTTCGCCCATAATAATCAGATCGTTCACCGTGATATAAAGCCTCACAATATCATCATAACTGATGATGGGGCTGTAAAAGTCACGGATTTTGGCATTGCCAGAGCCGGAGCTTCGACAATGACTCAAACCGGCTCAATCCTGGGAACAGCTACCTATATTTCCCCGGAGCAGGCACAGGGAGTATCCGTTGGTAAAAGTTCGGATGTTTACTCGGCTGGCATAGTTCTTTATGAGGCCCTTACCGGAAGTGTACCTTTTGAAGGAGAAAGCCCGGTAGCAGTAGCATTTAAACAAGTTCACGAGCCGCCGCCGGCCCCACGATCAATAAATCCGGATATCCCAAAATCCCTTGAGCAAATTATCCTAAAGGCAATGTCCAAAGATCCGGAGCAAAGATACTCTTCGGCCAAGGAAATGAAAGAAGACCTAGCCAGATGCGCTGAAGGTCTTCCGGTACAAGCCGCACTTCCTTCTGAAGAAAAGACCTTAATTATGCCAGCGCCGATGCCCGCGCCGGAGGCAGAAGCAGCAAAACCGACTATTCCGGCCGAACAGAGGATCAAGGCAAAGCGCCGGGATAAACGAAAGAAGAAATTTCTCTTAGCGCTTCTTATCATATCACCAATCGTAATCCTGCTAGCCTTGCTACTACTGCTTGCTACTACCGATATTTTCTCCCTTGGGGCTAAAACAGTAGCGGTTCCCAATATCAAAGGAAAAAGCCAGGATGAAGCGCGTCAGACACTGAAGGACAAGGGGCTTAAGCTTGAAGTCAAGAGCAAAGAATATGATGATAAGGTTCCTTCCGGAGATATTATTTCTCAAGACCCTGAATGGGGACAGAAAGTCCGCACCGGAAGCACGGTAAAAGTTGTTGTCAGCAAAGGAGCCGGTGAGATAGAGGTGCCCGAACTTGTCGGCAAGACCGAAGCACAAGCAACCTATCTTCTGGCCAAAGTAAACCTAGAGCTTGGTGAGGTTACCCGGGAGTATAGTGACGCTCCCGAAGACACGGTTGTGGGCCAGGATCCGGAGGCAGGTAAAAGGGTTAAGAAAGGCTCCGCAGTTAATATAGTCGTTAGTAAAGGCGAGACAAAAGTAGAAGTCCCGGATGTAGTGGGCAAAACCTCCCAGCAAGCCGCAACTTTGCTTGGGCAAGCTGGCTTAAAAATGAGCGAAAGTGAAGAGAACAGCTCATCAGTTCCAAAAGGAGAGGTTGTTAGGCAATCCCCATCCGGAGGGACTTCGGTTACTAAAGGCTCTACCGTTAAAGTAGTCATCAGCAGTGGACCTGAAACAGTAACTGTACCCGGTGTTGTTGGAAAAACTAAGACCGATGCGGTTTCCCAAATAGAAGCAAGCGGACTTAAAGCCCAGGTTATTTATGAGTCTTCCGCGCTCGCGGATAAAGACAAAGTCCTAGAGCAGGATCCTTCCAGCGGGTCTAAAGCCAACAAGAACTCTACGGTTACAATAAAGGTAGGATTGGGAGATCTCTAAACATTTTGTTTGGTGCTCGTGGTAAATTCGCTTCCAATTATTCCAATATTCCGGGAGGAATCTCCTCAACAATCAGACTAATTGTCTTGCTTTCACCAAAACGGTCTATGCTTAGTTCAACGGAATCTCCGATTTCTTTCTTAAAAAGAATGTCTTCAAGTTGGGTGTTGGACTTCAGCTTTTTCCCATTAACTTTGAGAATAACATCTCCCTGTTTTATTCCCGCTTTACTGGCTGGACCATCCCCATAAACATAAACCACTACCACGCCTTCTGTTGGCTTAAACTGATAGGCTCTGGCCAGTACTCGATCAAGAGTAAATGTATCCACTCCTATCCAACTGCGATTAAGCGATCCCGTATCGATTATCTCGTCAGCGGAACGCTTAGCAACATCGATGGGAACCGCAAACCCGATATTTTGGGTTTCGGGATCCCTTAGGGTAGCGATACCAATAACTTTTCCTTCCATGTTATAGACGGGCCCCCCGGAGTTACCCGGATTAATTGCCGCGTCTATCTGAACCAGATTCGGCTGAAGCCTAATGATCCCCGGAAAAGTACGGTCTTTAGCGCTGACCACACCTGTAGTCAAAGTAGACAGCATCAATCCCGCACCTGCCCCGGGGCTACCGATTACAAAAACCGGATCTCCGATTTCGATATCCTCAACTGTCCCCAGCTTTGAGGTGGGTAAGTCTTCTTCCTCAATTTTTAAGATAGCAATGTCATTCAGAGGATCGGTTCCCAGAACCTTAGCCACATAGGTTTTTCCAGTATGAAGTGCAACTTCTATTGAGGAATACAGATTGAGTTTATCGTCTGTTACCACATGATAGTTAGTTATTATATAGCCGTCGTCCTTGAAAATTACCCCCGAACCGGAGCCCGCCGACACATCCTCGTCATATAGCAATTCAGGCCCATAATTGGAGTAAATAGTTACGACACTCGGACTTACTTCCTTGTATAAATCATTATAAGAATAGGCTTCTTCCGTACTTGTCGTTGAGTTGCTTGACTTATTGTTTTTTGTTGGTAACTGACATCCTGCGCAACCTAGAAAAAGGGCAATTAAACCTGCATATACAATGCCTCGTTGTAATGCTTTTTTCAATTTTTCCTCCCTATTATATTTAATTCTGTTCTGATCTTGTGTCTTTTGCCTCATCTTCCAGTTCTTCCGCTTTTTTAATATTATCCTTTATTTTAGAAACATGGGTTTCAACATCTTCCTTGCGCCACTCGCTTAACTGATCCTGCCCCGACTGAGGAATAGAACCATCGTCCGGAACATCATCGGGGAAAATTGCGTCTCCCTTTTCGCCTGCTTGTACCAGCTGAGCATACAATGAGTCAATCTGCGCGCTAGCGCTGTTTAACATTTCAAGCGTGAGATTCTGTACAGGAGTATTGACGATCTGATCGGTTATCGTGACTATTTGCTGTAGCGGATCTATCATTTGAGCATAGATCCCCGCGGCATCTCGAGCGTCGGAATAGATTTTTATATTTACATAGCTAGCAGCATTGTTGAATTCGGTTTGAGCATTTGTTATGGAAGTTCTTGCCTTTTCAGCCTCGTTAGCCGCAGTTCCAAAGTCCTTGGCTCCGAAAGAGCTCCCAAAATTCATAATGTTAACTTCCGCCTGTTTGAGATTATGATTGCCCTTATACCAAGCCTGTATTGATTTTCCGTATTTCTCGGTCTTGGAAAGCATCTTTTCCATTTCTTCCAAACCATCTTCTTTTTCTTTTATTGCCTCCTCCAGCTTGCCAATATAGCCTTTCTTATACCAGTCGGGGAGACGAAGGTTTTTAGCTGCTTTTAATTTTTTCTTCGCATCATCCAGGTCATCACTCGAGCTTTTTGCGTTTTCCTTTAATGCAGATGACTTGGAGATAATTGTAGAAGCATTGTCCTCTGTTGGTTGCAGGGAGTCTACTTCCGCGCTAAAACTTTCGGCTTTTTCCAGAGTCTTGCCAACATCTTCCTGGTCTGCCAATGCTTTTTTGACCAGGGAATCAGCTGCTTTGATTTGGTAAAGCAAGCTACAACTCAAAAGCGATAACATTAAGACAGCAAGCACAACACCTATGAATAATTTGTTCGACTTCAACTTCAACTCCTCCTAGCTAGATAGGTTTAAAAGATATATTCATTTTGCATTTCGCCTTATGGTGGCAAACTCCTCTAAATTCTGACGAATGGTCTCGTAGTGTGATAAAGATAGTTTTAGGAAGCCGCATTCTCCTTTGTTTCTTAACAGGCAGAGAGTCTGCCTCCCCTTTTCCATAACATAAAAGTAGCATTCTTTGTTGTTTGCCTTCGGCAGCTATAATCCTTTAAAATATTTGTAGGCTTGTAAGTGCACCAATGGCTATTCGGATAATCCGGGGTAACGGAGAGTTAAATAGAGCAAATCATACTGGTGGAGATGATCGGAGTCGAACCGACGGCCTCCGCCTTGCAAGGGCGGCGCTCTCCCATCTGAGCTACATCCCCATTTCAAATGAAAAATTTCAAATGAAAAGTGTAAAATAAGAATCCTGATAGCCTGGTTAAGATACCTATCTGAGTACATTCCCAGTTCAAGCTGATCCTTTATTCTACAAGCGCCGCGCATTTAATTCGCTTCGCAACAGCAACTTGCAGCAACCCTCATATTTTACAAGCATACACAATATTTTACAAGCAAGACGACACAATCTAAAAAACCCGTATTAATAAATATTAGAAAAACACATCCTCTTCCGCGCTGAACCTAGCCCGCCATACTTTCAATGCCTCTATGCAATTGTTAAATGCCATATCAGAGGGAAGATCGGTTACTGCAAACCAGCATAAGTCTTCGACATCGCTTCCAGGTTTCGGCTCTCCTGAAGCTATACTCACAACATAATATACATTTAAAGTGCTGCCTCCGGCCTCGTCATATCCATATTGATCCATATAAATTCCTAAAAACTCCCGAATCTTAATTTCCACACCCAGTTCTTCCCTTACCTCACGCCTCAAGCCGTCTTCCGGATGTTCGTCCTTTTCCAAAAAACCTCCCGGCAGGTCCCAGAAACCTTTCTGTGGCTTAATGGCCCTTCTTACCAGCAAAACCCTATCCCCATCGACAATAATCGCGCTAGCGGTAGGTTTGGGGTTTTCATATAAGACATAACCGCACTTATCACAAACCAATCGTTCAATCTCTTCTATTTTCCTGCTTTCCAAACAGCCGCCACATTTAGGACAATAACTATAGACACTCATCTTTTATCTCCTTAATCAGAAAAACATCCTGGTAAAATTAGACCTCGATGCTATGGCATCGTTTAATTCTGCAGTGTTTTATGTTTCCCTTCCGGAACTAACCTAACTGCATTGCTTATGATACACTACTGCATTTTTAAATAAATAAGATTGAAAGAATTAGTTTTTCATGCTTTTATGTTATCAATACTTAAAGCAACATCCAGGGAAGTTGACCATAGCGAAAGGATCGTTTTGGCCGACCGGAAAGAAAGCATAGATCCCGCTGCAATTGAGATGCTAAAAAAAGCAGCTAAAGATAGTGTTTCCACCTGCTTCAGCCGAGCGGAAAAATACCCCGTTTGCTCTATTGGTAGAGCCGGAGCCTGCTGTAAGGTTTGCTTTATGGGACCCTGCCGTTTTCCTGATACAGAGGACCGCAAAAGAGTTGGGATCTGTGGTGCAACCCTAGAAACCATAGTGGCAAGAAATCTGGCTCGATCAATAGCTTCGGGGTGCGCAGCTCACGCTGCCCATGGGCGGTCTTTAGCCCTGGCGCTGCTTGCTTCATCACAACAGAGCAACTCATTCTTTAAAATAAAGGATGAAAACAAATTATTTCAAGTAGCTAGGGACCTGGGGATTAAGACAGGAACTAATAAATTACCACTTTCAAAAGAAGAAATTGCCGCCAAAATCGCCAAGAAGGCCTTGTTGAACTTCGGCGCACAAGAATCGGGCGTGGATTTAATCAAGCGCGCGCCCAAGAAAAGACAAAATATCTGGAAAGATGCCAATCTTGTCCCCGGCGGAATTGACCAGGAAATTGTAGAGACTATACACCAAACAAGCATCGGGGTCAGCCAGGAAGCAGAGCACATCATGACGCAATCCCTTAGAGCTTCCCTGGCTGATGGCTGGGGCGGCTCGATGCTGGCAACTGAAATATCGGATATCTTGTTTGGAACTCCTCGTCCCCATCTTTCCCAAATAAATCTAGGCGTGCTCAAGGAAGACCAGGTAAATATAGTTGTACACGGTCATGAGCCTACTGTTTCAGAGGCAATTATTATAGCTGCCTCTGACAAAGAACTCTTGAAGAACGCCAAATCAAAAGGAGCAAGCGGCATAAACCTGGCCGGGATATGCTGCACTTCAAATGAGATATTAATGCGACACGGGATTCCTTCGGCGGGAAATGTTCTACAACAAGAATTGGCCATCATTACCGGAGCTGTTGACGCAATGGTCGTTGATATCCAATGCATCTTCCAATCCCTTGCTGCGCTGGCCAAACACTATCACACTAAAATCATAACCACTTCATCAAAAGCTAAGATAACCGGAGCAACCCACATCCAGCTTGATCCGGGAAACGAGCTGAATACAGCAAAAGAAATTGTGAAGATGGCAATTGACAATTTTCCCAAAAGGAAAAAGATGTCAATCCCCAAACCAACCAGCAATCTAGTTGCCGGATTTTCCAAAGAATACATTGAATATATGCTTGGAGGAAAATACAAATCATCATTCCGGCCATTAAATGACGCTATAATTACCGGATGCGTTCAGGGCATTGTCGCTATCGTGGGCTGTAATAATCCGAGAGTAGTCCAGGATGAAAGCCATAATGCAATTGCCAAAGAGCTTATAAGAAACAACATTTTGGTAATACAAACCGGATGCGGAGCACTTGCCAACGCAAAATACGGACTACTTCTTCCGCATGCGGACCATCTAGCGGGACCGTTCCTGGAAGCGGTTTGCAAAGCAGTGGGAATTCCCCCCATTCTCCATGTCGGATCATGTGTAGATAACTCCAGAATCCTGACCATGCTAACCAAGATCGTAAATGAAGGAGGACTGGGAGAAGATATCAGCGATTTACCGATTGCCGCAGTCGTACCAGAGTGGATGAGCGAAAAAGCCTTAAGTATCGGTGCCTACTTCGCTGCTTCCGGCGTATCTGTGACCTTTGGATATTGTTCCCCCGTTAGTGCCAGCAAAGAAGTAGCCAGCCTGATCAGCACAAATTGGGAGAAGACATTGGGAGGCAAGCTCGAGTTTGAACCCGATCCGAAAGCAATTGTTAAAAAAACCCTGGAGCACATCGGCAAAAAGCGTAAAGCGCTGGGGATTTATGGAACCGGTGGAGGAGAGGAAACGCCTTCTGAAATAGAAAAAAGGAGGATGCTAAGGCAGTGGCAAATGAAGCTAAGGGGTTTGCTGCGGGAGTTATAAAAGGAGCGCGTGCAATAGTAAGTGCGGCCGAAAGAAGACTCAGAGAAGCCCTGGACATAAAGGGTTCTCATGAACCTATAAAATCTCCCGGCACAGAATATTCCCTTCCGGTCTATTACGGACTTACCGGAGAAAAAACAGAGAAACTTTCTCATATGAAAAGAATAATAAGAGAATCAAAATCGCTACTGGGAGATGTTCCGGCCGATGAATTATATCTCCCCTACCTCGGTGATGCCCTTAATGCCGGAATTGCCACCTTGTTTGCCCAGGAAGTTTTTGAAGCGCTTCCTTTTATCGTTGAACTTGAGCCCCAAAGTAAAATATGGTTAGGAGCGCCTTCCGATCAAACAGTGTTGGAGTATGGAGGCAGAATAATCGATAAAAAGGCAACCGGTTTTGCCGCTCTTATAGGCAGAGCTCCTTCCAATGAAACAGCAAAAGAATTGGCCGCTGGATTAGTAAAGGAAAATTTTTACGTTTTCCTGGTGGGCTCGCACGGCAATCAATCGATAGCCCAGCAACTTGAAGATCAAGGGGTGGGATTTGGTTGGGATAATAAATTGATTCCGCTCGGACCACAGTCTTACAGCCAGGTTATTGTATTGGGCTTCGCCATACGCATGGCAATCATGCTGGGCAAAGTCAATCCCGGAGATCATCGGCGAATATTAAAATATTGCGAGAATAACATATTTGGTTTCTTCATGGTCCCGGGTGACCTTGATGATAAAAAGCGCGCTGCCGCAGCCGGGGCGATAAGCTTCGGTTTTCTAACCATAGCTAAGCCTTATGTTCATCAATTGCTTCCGGTTCACACACTTCACCGCCTACGCTAACTTTCGGAGCGTCTACCGGGAATTTAAGTTCCTATAAGCACTAAATACACCAATGCAATGGAAGCAGCGTTCTTAACACAGGTAGTAAAAAGAGGCCTCTGGCTAAATTAACGAGGCCTCTTTAGTATTCAAATTACTCCTTACTCTATTTGCGTCTGAGTTTAATTCCTGCTCCCATCATAGCCAATCCCAAAAGAGCAATTAACTCCAAGCTGGCTCCAGTATAAGGCAGCTCATCCTGCCCGGAAGACGTTCCAGTGCTTACTTGCTGTCCGGTGGTCTGCGCTGCTTGAGTAACCGTTCCGGTTGCTTGCTCAGATCCTTCAGCTTCACCTTCGGATTCGGCTTCCGGAAGAATAGCCGATAGCACTACTTCCTTGCCATACGCTTCTGCTGAATCTAGATCGGCATGCGCTTCTTCTTCGCAGAAAGTTAAGTCCACAGTCTCCCCGCCCGGTCCTATAATATGTACAACCATACCGGTTGCCCAGACATTTGCAAAAGGATTGTCCACACTTCCGGAAACACTTGTAGTTGCGTCAGCCAGGGATGTTATCTCGATCAGATAATCATCGTTGATAAGCGCATTGTTCAAAGAGATGCGCAGAGTTTCAATCTGTGCTGGTGTCATAGCATCGGTGTCAACAGTAACAGGTGTCGTATACATAAGCGTGGTATAATTCCACACCGAAAGGTCAACGATTATAATCCGATAAACTGCATGCGATCCGTTGTTTCCATCGATATAAGCAGTAGCCACCACCGAGATGCTGTTAAATCTGATGTCGCTATCGTAGAGATCGACTCCTCCGACTCCCGATATTTCGTGCTGAGCACTAGCGTAGCTTAGCTGGCCGGTTTCATTTAGTTCGCCTAAACCGACAACTGCAGAAGAAGCCCCTTTAGACACGATTTCAACATTTATTATCTCGCCTACCTGGTCTTCATATTCTTCTGGTAGGTTGATAGCTACGTCTTGCACCCGCTCACTGGAATTTGCTGCTCCTGCGCCATCTACATAAGAAGCGCTGCTCTCTGTTTCCCACTGATCAAACTCGACCGTTGTATCAGCTCCTACCTCGATTGAATCAGGCCCATCGGATGCACTTTGGCTTGAATTGGGCGTGCCTGCATCGGCATGAGATGATACATCACCAAGAGAATCTCCGGTGGTTGTTGAATAGGCAGCAGTTGCCTGTGCGTCAGCAGTTTCTGCTGTGATATCAACACTTGCCTGGGTTTCTCCAACTGTGATATCAGCCTGTTCCGCCAGCGCGTAAGCGGGTAACATCCAGAAGCTTAGACAGATTATTAGAGTAAGAACTATGCCCCTTTTCAATTCTTACACCCCCCCCTCTTTGGTGCTTATTAAAAAGGCCAACCCATTACCCTACATATGAATTGGCACTTTTCCTGCAACGTAGATTGCTGCAAAAAATATTTTATTATGTTTATTTCATTACATTATATCTCTGGATACTATATTCGTCCACCAATGAAGTAAAAAGACTCCCATCGGGAGCCTTACGGTCAACAACCTCCTGCCCAATCACATTGGTTCTTGCCCTTAAAACTTACTATAACCATTTCCTATTGGTTTTTATGCCCTGACCAAAAGCTCCTTAACCAGAGCCTTGAACAGCAGTCCGGTGAAAAAACTTCTTCTATATTTCTCCTGGTAATGAAACCACGTTTTCTGGCACTCAACTTAGCTGCTCACTCTATAAATACATCCCCTCTCTGCGTTCTTCAGCAACGAGGGAACTATTAGAAACGGTTAAATCGTCCTTGCTTACTAAGCCCTCGCCTATATCGGCGCGGCCGTGCTTCTTTTACGACTATATCGCGGTCTCTAAGAGAGCATCCGTTCAGCTTATCCATCGCCTTTTTGGCTTCTTCTTCTGAGGCCATTTCAACAAAGGCAAATCCCTTAGATTGACCCGAATGAAGGTCTTTAAATATATTTACAGATTCTACGCTCCCCATCTTGCCAAATAACTCGTTCAAGTCTCCTTCGGTAACTGCGAAAGAGAGGCTGCCTACATACAGTTTCTTCTTATCGTCCAATTTTCACCTCCCAAAAAAATTGCCTTCAAGATCATAGAAAATCTTTAAAGGCACCAACCAAACAATAATTATGCCATAACCTTTTATCTGCCATCATACTATACTGGCTGCTTTTCACTGTCAACTTCCGCTCTTGTCTAAAATGCTCCAAGCAGTTCCTTAATTTGGCAAGAAGCTGTCTTCAGGGGTTTGCCGACCACATAATCTATAAAGATACTTTTAGATATACTGGAACACCGGCAAAATCAAGCAATGCAACTAGGGGACAGCGGATTGCTGCAGTATTTTCTTACTTTAGATACTTCGGTTTGTTTTGTTAATGAAATCGCAGCTGGGGGCTTACTCGGTTCAAGAATCGACTTCGGGGCCTTAGTCGCTCACAGGAGGGCTTAAAATTTCAAACATATCTTTTGTTATCCATCCTTCTGCATCTGTCATTACCTGAAATCTTACATAATCGTCATCAATCTTAAATCTTTTACCCTTTTTTATAAGATTGCCCGAATTGTCCTCGACAAATCCATTATCAAATTGTCTATCCTTCCAATTCTTTGTTAATTTGTGTGCTTTGCTCAACAACATCCCTCCTAATCTTTAGTAATGTAATCCGGAATTTTTACAATTGTAAGCCGCTACCCTATCGAGACTGGATTAGCAGCTTAATTGCTGTGCGTTCTTCTCCGCCTATTAGAACGTCAACAAAGGCCGGTACAAACATTAGATTGAGACCACTGGGAGCAACAAACCCCCGTGCAATGGCAATAGCTTTAACGGCTTGGTTTAGAGCCCCGGCACCAATTGCCTGGACTTCTGCGGATCCGTTTTCCCGTAGCACTCCGGCTATTGCTCCTGCTACTGAATTAGGATTAGATTTTGATGAAACTTTTAGTATATCGATTTCTAAGCTCTCCTTAATGTTTTAGGTTTCTTGTATCACTCTGGTTTGTTTGCGATCTCTTCTCTCCTCCAGATCCCCTTAAGGTCTCTTTGCTTATCTTCTTAAAGGTCTTGATCCTTTCTTCTATGCTTATACTCACTTTTTTAAGCTTTATTGTCTCAAGCCAATCCTTAATCCCGCTCATGGTAAATGTTTCACCCATTTCGCCGCACCCCTTTCCCTCTGCTCCAAAAGAAAAACCCATCCAGAAGACCTTATAGAAGACCTAACGGATGAGTTGCTATATCCATTATCTAAATGTATTCTGCTTTTTCATTATATCACATTCGCCCATCTTTCGGGACCATAGAAGCTCTCGTGCTTGATTGTATTATTCAGATATGGTACAGTAACCAGGTTGTTCTTATGGAAGCGAGCCTTTTAACCTGGACATTGCAGTAGGTTTAACAAAAGGGATTATTTGTAACATCAAATACTCGGAATTTCATACTAGCGACAAATGTGAAAGTATGAAAGGAAGAGTGTTATGTATCAAGAATCTCGTAAGTCTACCAATGGTAGAAGAAAAGGCAATGGCAACTCGTTTGCAAAATCCGGTGGTAAGCGTAAGCCCGCCTCAAAAAATCCCACCAGAAAAGGCCAGTCCGGTGCTTCAAAAAAGTCACAAGCGGCGCATGTACCTTTTAAGAGCTCTGACAGGACTAATTCTCTTTCCGGGCACAACTCTAGAAAAAACAGACCACCAGGATCTAGAAGAAGTAATCAAAAAGCTATCGACCATTCAAGATTTATCAATAAAGCTTCTCCGGTTTGTGAAGCTAAAAACTATGTTCCAAAGCATAAGTTTTCCGACTTTGCTTTGACCGATAATCTAATAAGGAATGTTGAGGCCAGGGGCTATAAATCCCCAACTCCTATTCAAGACAAAGTTATTCCTTTCGCCCTTGATGGGCGCGACATCATCGGAGTAGCCGATACGGGAACCGGCAAAACTGCCGCCTTTATTGTTCCCTTAATCAACAAGATCCTAAAAAACCGTGATCAAAAAGTGTTAATTATCACTCCCACCAGAGAACTTGCCATACAAATAGATACAGAACTTCGATGTTTCTCAAAAGGCATGAACATTTTTTCCGTTCAATGTATCGGTGGAGCTAACATAGAAAGGCAATTTGCGGGGCTGAGACGAAATCCCCGATTTGTAATTGGCACTCCGGGAAGAATCTATGACCTTATCGAAAGAGGCAGACTGAGATTGGGTAATATTCAAAACATTGTTTTAGATGAGGTAGATAGAATGTTAGATATGGGTTTTATAACTGATATTAGTAAAATCCTCTCCTTTCTTCCACAAAACAGACAGTCAATGTTTTTCTCCGCCACCGTTTCTCCAAAAATCAGTAGTCTCATTAAGACTTTCTCCAAAGATCCCGTCACTGTTTCAATAGAATCAACGGTGACCTCGGACAATATCGAGCAAGATATTGTTAGGGTGAAGAGAAATCAGGACAAAATAGAGACTTTGCATAATCTTTTAATCCAAGATGATTTTAGAAAAGTCCTTATTTTCGGTAGAACCAGAAGAGGGGTTGAGCGTCTATCCAAACA
>ENA-OSEO01002256-OSEO01002256.1-sediment-metagenome-genome-assembly--contig:-NODE-2256-length-28349-cov-8.563950_pt1 | contig 28349 bp, 30 predicted proteins | sample MGYA00237883_ERZ534232 | MGnify/ENA metagenome assembly ERZ534232 | reverse complement strand
CATCGATTTTATCAAAAGCCTGAACAGGATCAATATTTCAGGGACCTCCGTGGATGCTACGACTCTCATCATGTTTTCCCGGCAATTGGGTTCCATGATCAGTGCGGGACTTCCCATTATGCAGTCTCTGGAGACGCTTACACGGGATGAAAAAAACCAGGAGTTCCGCGAGATATTGGGACGGGTCATCGATGATATCCGGGGAGGGGTGGCTTTTTCCGATTCTATTGCAAAATATCCCAAAGTCTTTAACCGGCTTTTTGTCAATATGATCAAAAGCGCCGAAGCTTCAGGAGGCCTTGATGTAACGCTCATCAGTATCAGCGAATATATGGAGAGGCTCAAGGATATCAGCGACAAGATCAAATCAGCCACCCGTTATCCCCTTTTCGTCTTCTCCTTTATCATCCTGGCCACTCTGGGAGTCATGCTTTTTGTCATTCCCAAGTTCAAGACGATCTATGCGGATATGGGAGCCAAACTCCCTCCCATGACCCTGATGATCATGTCTGTAGCGGAGTTTATGCGTAAGAATTTCTTTTTTCTGCTCATTTTGATCATCGCCCTGGTGGTGCTCATGAAGTATCTGATCAGGACAAATGAGACAGTCCGTTTTTATTATCATAAATTTCTCCTCAAGTTTCCCAATCTCGGCCCCATCTATCAGATGGGGATCCTGGTGAACTTCTCCAAGACATTCGGCCTGCTCATGACAGCCGGGATCAATATCCTTGAAGCCATCGAACTGTCGCGGAACATCATCAATAATGAGATCTATCGGCGTTCTCTGGAGCGTGTGAGAAAGAAGATCCAGCAGGGATATACGATCTATGCCAGCATGCAGGAAGAAGGCTCCATCTATCCGTCCATTCTTGTGCAGATGGTGGGGACAGGGGAAGAGACCGGCTCCCTGGATGATATGCTGCTGAAATTCAACCAGTTTTATGACAACGAGATCAATAAAAAGGTGGACAGGATCAGCCAGATCATCGAACCCATGCTCATCATTTTCATGGCGGTAGTGGTCCTTATACTGACACTGGCCATCTATATGCCCATCTTCTCCCTGGGCAAAGCCATGCAGGGGTATTGACCAAGGGTAAAAAACGGATTGATTTGCCCGGAAGGCTCCTGTATACTCGCTGAAAAAGGGGGTTCCCATGAAAGTTATTCTTGCAGGCATGAATATTGACATGTCACTACTGCAACTCCTGGAAAAAGCCCTCCTGGAAGGGGATGAGCGGGCCACCGACGAGCTGGTCCGTCTGCTCAATGCAGGAGCTCTTACCCCCGAAACGATCTCCGCCGCCTATGCCCGCATCAGCAGGTCACCTCTTGCTGTGAACGAGCTGAGAAGAGAAGCTGTCCGTGAAGTGGAGAAAGCCCGGCGGTCCAATGAGAAGATTATTTACGGGATGGGACACGGTTCCATCGCCGAGCATGCCGTCTTCAACTTTGATCTTCTCGGTATCTCACGCCTGGCATCGGAATGGCTTCAGGAGCATCGTCTTCTCTCCTTCACCGAAAAGTCTCAGAGATATATCAAGATCGAAAAAGATTTTATCATTCCTGATGAGATCAAGGACGACAAAGAGCTGGAACGGGAGTTCAGAGAGCTTCTGGAAAGAGAAAACTCGTTGTACAACCGTTATTATACAGCCCTTTTAGCCTATTTCAAAGAGAAGGAGCCTCATATCCCCGAACGGGAGCTCACCGGGAAAGCGAAAGAGGATGCCCGTTACATCCTGTCACTGGCCACCACGTCTCAGATGGGCTTGACAGTCAACGCCCGTAACCTGGAGTATATGCTCCGCAGGATGGCAGCCGCTCCGCTGTATGAGGTCCGTGTGCTTGGTGATGAGATCTTCCGACTGATCCGGGACAAGGTGCCTTCCCTTGTGGTCTTTCATGAACCGGGAGAGTATGATGTCAAGGCATGGAGAGGCGGATTCTCTGTACAGACACAACGCCCGGATCCGGGCCCCGATATCGTCCGTCTGGTCTCTCTCACCGCTGACGGAGAGGATAAGGTCATCGCAGGCCTGGTCTTTGAAAATGCAGACCATGATTATCAGGCGCTTCTGGACAGGATCAAGACCATCGATAAGAAGGCGGTCATAAGAGAGGCGATGAAAGGAATCAATTTTTATGACAGCGTGGACAGAGCCTTTGAGCTTGCCACAGCGACTTTTGAAGTGATGGCTTCTGCCTCCTGTTATGCGCAACTGAAGCGCCACAGGATGATGAGCCGTCTTACAGGGGGGTACTCCCCTGCCCTGGGGGTGACTGTCCCCGATTCCATCAAAGCCGTGGGAGAGGAAGACTCTTTTTTGGAGGCGGTGGAGCATGTTAACGAGTTTTATGAGAAAGTCAGGATCTATGATAAGAACGGGGCTGACTATGTCCTCACGAATGCCCACAGAAGAAAGGTCGTGGTCAAAGCCAATCTTCGCGAATGGTACCACTTTGTCCGTCTCCGGAGCGATGCCCATGCTCAATGGGAGATCAGGGCCCTGTCAGAGATGATACGGGAAAAACTCCATGACGCCTTTCCTCTTCTCACGGGACAACTCATGGGCAAAGACGCATTTTTAAAGATGAAAAACGAAAAAAAAGGAGAGTAGGATGAGATTATCGTTCCATGGAGCAGCGCGGACAGTGACAGGGTCAAAACACCTTCTCGAGACCGGCAACCGGCGGATCCTCGTGGATTGCGGCCTTTTTCAGGGAAAACGCAAGGAAGCCTTTGAGATGAACCGGAAACTGGAGGGGGTAGACCCCGAAGCCGTGGATGCTGTTTTACTCACCCACGCCCATATCGATCATTCAGGAAGCATCCCCACACTGGTCAACCGGGGGTTCGAGGGGGATATCGTCTGTACCCACGCCACTCGCGACCTGGCCAATATCATGCTCAGAGATTCGGCGCATATTCAGGAGTTCGATGTGTCTTATGTGAACAAAAAAAGGATGCGCATGGGGAAGACACCCTTTGAGCCCCTGTACACCATGGATGATGCCATCAACGCCCTCCAGTACTTTGTCAGTTATAACTATAACCGCCTCTTTGCTCTGAATGATGATATCAAACTCAAGTTCTACGATGCCGGGCATATCCTGGGGTCAGCCATGATCATGGTTCAGGCGGAGGGTAAAAACATCCTCTTTTCGGGAGATCTCGGGCGTAAAAACCTCCCTATACTGAGGGATCCGGATTCCATCGACCTTCCCGTGGATTACCTGGTTATTGAGAGCACTTACGGGAACCGTCTTCATGATAATATCGAAAATATGGAGAAGGAGCTGGCGGCTGTCATCACAAGGACAGTGAAAAGAAACGGTAAAGTCATCGTCCCCTCCTTTTCCGTGGGCCGGACTCAGGAGCTTGTCTATGCGCTGCACCGCCTGATCCTCCGAAATCAGATCCCCGATGTCCCTGTCTTTGTGGACAGCCCTCTGAGTGTCAACGCTACATCTGTATTCCGGCTTCACGCGGAGTGTTTCGACAGGGAGACGCATGATTTCCTTATCCGCGAAGGAGACCCCTTCGGATTTGACAGCCTCCGCTATATTCAGCATGTGGAGGACTCCAAGAAACTCAATGATACCCAGGATCCCATGATCATTATTTCAGCTTCAGGTATGGCAGAAGCCGGCCGGATCCTTCATCATCTCAAAAATAATATTGAAGATGAGCGGAATACGGTTCTCTTTGTGGGTTTTCAGGCTGAAAATACACTGGGACGAAAGATCCTCACAGGCGAGACCCCGGTGAAGATCTTCGGAGAACCCTATGAAGTGCATGCAGAAGTGGCCCGGATCGAATCATTCTCGGCCCATGCCGACAGGGATGAGCTCCTGGGATTTGTCCGAAGCCTGAAACAGGAACCGGAAAAGATCTTTGTCGTCCATGGCGAAGAGGAGTCCGCCCTTGCTTTTGCCCAGTCTCTCGGTGAGATCTCAAAAGCCGAGATCCATGTCCCGGAGATGGGCGAAGGCTATGAGCTGAAATGAGTGATGAGCTGTTATCTGTCTTGACAAGTGTTCAAGGGCCATTATAATACTGCTCGTACGTGCCCGTAGCTCAATGGATAGAGCGACAGACTCCGGATCTGTAGGCTGAAGGTTCGACTCCTTTCGGGCACATTGCTTTTGGCGGGAAAAATAATGAAAAAAAAAATATCCGGGGTGGCCCTAACCCTTATTCTCCTTATTCTCTTAACCACAGGGGCGTATTATCTTTTTAACCGCCGGAGCGCTCCCGATTACTTCCCTGAAGACACGGCAGCGTTTGCCAAAGTCCGTTCTTTCAAATCTTTTCTAAAACTGGATTCTCCTCTCATCGAAGAGTATACGGGGAAACTGAAAAAAAAGAAGTGGATCAGATGGCTCCCTGACAAGGATTTTTATATCGCAGTCGACCAGGAAAAAAACTATTATATCTTCATTGAGCTCTCTTTTCTGACACCTCTCTTTTCATCTCTCGGATCTGTAGAAGGGAATGTCCTCTGCATCACCTCCAGGGACGATTATGTGATGAAAAGAGGGTATCTTGATTCACACAGGAAGGAAGCCGAAAAGCTTCGCGGAAAAGGAGATGCCCGCTTCGTCCTGCTGAAACCGGAAATGTTCCTGAAACAGGAGGATATGGGGGGGGCACTGTGGGGAGAGGCCCATGTTTTGTCCCGCCACAATGCTCTCTGGATATCGTACCATACGAAGAATCCTTTGGGAAACGGGGCCCACTGGGCCCAGGCAGAGAAAAGCCTGGCGCTGGTCCCTTCCGATTCTGATTTTTTACTGAAGGTGAACATGGCTGATTTTGAAACCCATTATGCCCGTTTGAGAAAAATGTTTCAGAAGACAGCTCTCTTTCAGAAATTCATGGAGACCCGGCGGAAGATCTATGAAAAGACAGGGATCGATATTGAAAAGCAGCTTATGCCGCTGCTTGAGGCCGGGGCTGTTATCGGCGCCCGTGATGTGGACGATTATTTTGCCGTCATGCAAAAAGATGCAGGGTTGAAGGAGATGGGCCGCATCTCCGGCGAGCTGGAAAAGCGTTATCCGGTGGTGTTCAGGGAGGGGGACTTTGACGGAATGAAAGCCTGGACCGTAGATGTCACGGGAATCGCCGGCTTTCTTGTGAAAAGTTTTTTCAAAGACAAGTGGGAAGAGATGAAAAAGCCCTACTATTATGTCCAGGATGACTCTCTCCTCTTTTTCGATAGTCTTCACGGGATGAAGATCTACCGTCAGGGGCTGAAAACGGGGATCACCCCTTCTTCACAAGCAGGGGATTATGTGAGAGGCCTGATGTTCCGCCGTTCCCATATCAGCCTCTATATGGACAGTCTCTACCTCAATGAGATCTATAAGAACGAAGGGATTTATGCTAATTTTTCCCGGCTCTTATTTTCTGCTGATTTCAGCCGGGATACGATAGACGGAGATGTTGTGATCAAATTAAAACGAAACAGTCAATTGGAGGAAGAGTTATGAAAATTTTGGTTTTGAATTCAGGAAGTTCGTCCATCAAGTTCCAGATGCTGGATATGTCCACCGAAGAGGTCCTGCTGCGCGGGCTTGTTGAGCGGATCGGCCTGGAAGAATCGGTCATTTCCTGGAAAACGGATGGAGATAAGCACAAAAAAACCCTTCACATTCCCGGCCATAAAGAGGGGCTCTCTGCCGTTCTGGATATTTTGACAGATTCGGAGCATGGAGTCATCTCTGATTTCAATGAGATCGATGCCGTGGGCCGCCACCGCGGCGCAGGTCTGGGCGGCGGCCACGACGAACGCGAGCAGACCCTCAACCAACTGCTGGTGGAGATGGACGGCTTCGAGTCCAACGAAGGCGTCATCCTGATTTCGGCCACCAACCGGCCCGATGTGCTCGACCCGGCGTTGCTGCGGCCGGGCCGCTTCGATCGCCAGGTGGTGGTCAACCTGCCCGACATCCGCGGCCGGGAGAAGATTCTGAGCGTGCACATGAAAAAGACGCCTGTGGCCCCGGATGTGAATGTCACCAATCTGGCCAAGGGCACCCCCGGTTTTTCCGGGGCCGACCTGGAGAACCTGGTCAACGAGGCCGCCCTGCTGGCCGCCAAGCGGGCCAAGGAAAAGCTGGAGATGGTCGACTTCGAGGACGCCAAGGACAAAGTCTACATGGGGCTGGAGCGCAAATCCAAGGTGATCAAGGAAGAAGATCGCAAAACCACCGCCTATCATGAGGCCGGCCACGCCCTGGTGGCCCGCTTTCTGCCCAATACCGATGCGGTCAACAAAATCACCATCATACCCCGGGGCCGGGCCGCCGGCATCACCTGGTTCCTGCCCGAAGAACGGGACTTCAAGTACAAGGATCAACTGGAGAGCGAACTGTCGGTGGCTTTCGGCGGCCGGGTAGCCGAAGAACTGGTCTTCAAACGCATCAGCACCGGGGCCTCCAACGACATCAAGCAAGCCACCGATCTGGCCCAGCAGATGATCCGCAAATGGGGCATGAGCGACGAACTGGGGCCGCTCTCCTATGCCCAGGGCGAAGAGCATGTCTTCCTCGGCCGCGAAATCGCCCAGCACCGCGACTACTCCGAGGCCACCGCCCAAAAAATCGACAACGAAGTGGTGCGCTTGATCAAGACCGCCTACGACAACTCCAAATCGGTGCTGCAGGCGCACATGCAGACCCTGCATGCGCTGTCCAGCCTGCTTCTGGAAAAAGAGACCGTGCTGGGCAAGGAGCTCGATGAGCTGATCTTCAAAATCGAGCCGGATGTCGTGCTGCCCAAACACTCGGAAGAGACCGAAAAAGCCGCACCCGCGGCGGTGCAGACCATCGCCGAAAAAAGCGCCGGCATCTCGTAGGCATCCCGGCATGCAACCCTTTACTTTGCGCTGGAAGAACTTCGAACTGAATCTGGGGCGACGCACGGCGATCATGGGCATCGTCAACGTCACCCCGGACTCCTTTTCCGACGGCGGCCGTTTTTACGCAACCGATGCCGCCGTGGCCCAGGCCGAGCGCCTGGTGGCCGAAGGCGCCGACATCCTCGACATCGGCGGCGAGTCCACCCGGCCGTACGCCCAGGAAGTCTCCGCCCAGGAAGAGATTGCGCGCGTGGTGCCGGTCATTCAGAGATTGGCCGGCCGAATCTCCGTTCCCATCTCCATCGATACCGCCAAGGCCGTGGTGGCCGATGCGGCCTTGAGCGCCGGGGCCGCCATGGTCAACGACATCGGCGCCTTAGGGTTGGATGCCGACATGGGCGCCGTGGTTGCCCGCCACCGGGTGCCGGTGATTGTCATGCACATGAAGGGGTTGCCGCGCACCATGCAGATCGACCCGGTGTATGAGGATCTTATCGCTGAGGTGCATCAATTTCTACAAGCGGCCATGGAGCGGGCCCAAGTCGCCGGCATCGCCCGCGAGCACATCATCGTCGATCCGGGCATCGGCTTCGGCAAAACCTTGACCCACAACCTGCTGCTCATTCAACAATTGCAACAGTTCGCCGACTTAAAGGCCCCCATCCTCATCGGGCCCTCCCGCAAGGCGTTCATTCGCAAGATCCTGTCCGCGGATTTGGGTACCGAGGTCAAGGCCGACCGGCCCGAAGTGCAAACCGGCACCCTGGCCGCCCTGGCCCTCTCCATCGCCAATGGCGCCCATATCGTGCGGGTGCATGACGTGGCCAATACGAGGGCCATGGTGCGGGTGTTGGATGCCATCAGGGGGGTGAAAGGTTGAAAGATGAAAGTGGAAAGTTAAGGCTGGTTGCTATTGGATAAGCGCAGCAAATCCGAAAAGGCATATAAGGACACTTCGCAATGCTACTCGTGATCGACGTGGGCAACACCAACATCGTCATGGGCGTCTACGATGGCGACCAATTAATCGCCCATTGGCGCATCCGCACCGAGCGCAACACCACCGAGGATGAGTTCAATGTCCTGGCCTCGGGGCTCTTCGCCCGCGGCAACATGGAATTCAAACAGATCCAGAAAACAGCCATATCCAGCGTGGTGCCGCCCATGGTCAACATCCTGGATGCCTTCGTGCGCAAATACCTGGGCCATGCCCCCCACTGGATCGATGCCAAGTCCTACCCGGGCATGCCCATTCTTTACTCCAACCCCAACGAAGTGGGCGCCGACCGCATCGTCAATGCCGTGGCCGCCTACCAACGCTATAGGACCGAACTGATCGTGATCGATTTCGGCACCGCCACCACCTTCGACGTCATCACCCAAAAGGGCGAGTACCTGGGCGGCGCCATCACGCCGGGCATCGGCATCTCCGCCGAAGCCCTCTTCGCCCGCGCATCCAAACTGCCCCGGGTGGAAATCTTCAAACGGCCGGCCAGCGTCATCGGCAAAGACACCATCGGCAGCATGCAATCCGGCATCATCTTCGGCTATGCCGGCCTGGTGGACGGCATGGTGCAGCGCATCCGCGCCGAGCGCAACGCCCAATCCAAGGTGGTCGCCACCGGCGGCCTGGCGCCGCTGATCCAGGATGTGGCCACGACCATCGAATCGGTGGAACCGGACCTGACCTTGGAAGGATTGAAGATTATCGCGGACAGCCTTCGGTAGTGCCCATACAGGCAAGATAGCCCCAGTAGCCTCTGACGCTGTTCATTAGAAAGAAGCGCTCGCGTGCCTGGGCCGGAGCGGACAACTCCCCAAATCCGGACAGCAGCGGATCGTTGGCCAGCAGGAATTCCAGGCAGGCGTCCATGCTTTTCCGGGTATCCTGCGGATCGGCCTCGAACCAGGGCTGAATCATCCGTCGCCAATCGAGCAACTGGGCGCGGTGGGTTTGCAGCCGGGCGCACGCGTCGGCCTGCAGGCCGATGTGGCCGTAAGCCATGCGTCCGGGTCGGTGGGTGAGCAGGCGGTCGATGCTCGCAAGATAAGTCTCCAGATGCAATTTGGGCGGGGTGGCCGGGCGCATGTAGAAGCGATCCTCCCCCAGCGAAATGCAGACCCCGCCGGCTTCACCGGCAAACAACAGGTCGCCGATCAGATAGCTGTATTGATGGGGTGCATGACCGGGGGTTGGAATGGCGTTGATGCCCGGCACCGTCAAGCGGTCCGCGGCCACGACCTGGGCCGCGGGCACCGGTGTCATCGGTCCGTAGCGCCGGGCCACGTCCCCCAGGGTCTTCACGCTCCCTTCCCATAGTCGCCGGGGATCGATGAGGTGCTCGACGGCCTTGGGGTGACACACCACCGGGGCCTGGGGGAAGGCGGCGGCAATCTCACCAATGGCGCCGGCATGATCCAAATGGATGTGGGTCAGCAAGATCAGATCGGGCCGAAGGCCCGTGCCGGCAAGGACCGCTTGCAGATGGGCCGCTCCCGCAGAGGGGCCCACATCCACCAGCACCAACGGGCCGCCGGTATAGAGCCAAGCCGTGACGAAGCCGTCGAAGCCCTCGATCGGCACCGGCAGGGGGATCAAATAGAGCTCTTCGCCCAATTTTTGGGTATCGGATATGGAGGGCATGCCGCTCACCCCCAAGGCGCTTGAATCGCCCGGTTTATCAAAACCGCGGACCATTATCCTTTCAGGGACGTGAGCGACTCCTTGAACACCTTGAAGAAGAGACCGTAGTCGGCCAACCCGCGCTGCAGGATTTTGTCGAAGTCGTCCACGTTGCGCAGATTCAATATCATATTCACGCTCTTTTGAAACGCCGTCATTTGGTCCATGGTGCGATAACGCGTGGTCAGCAGGGCGACGAAGAGATGGCGCCGGGTTTCCATGCCCATGCGCTCCAGGTAGATCATGACTGCATTGGCATCGGGATCGCGGGTATCGAAATACTCGTTGAGCAGGATCAGATCATAGTTGTGGTAGCGCATCTTCTTGAGCGCTTCGCGGCTGTTGGGAACTTCGGTGATGTGATACTCCAGGAGATCCAGGGTGGGCCGAAGCTTTTCCCGCACAGTGCTATCCGATTCACACACCAGGGCGGTCTTGCCCTCTTCTTCGATGAAGTCGAAGGGCTTTTCAGCCGCGTCATAACCGTCGCCATCCTCTTCGCTGGGGGCGAACAGGTCGTCGAAGGAGGCCTCGGACAATTCCTGCTTGGGCGCGGGACGGGAGACCGTCACGCGCTCCTGGCAGTGGGGGCATTTGACCGTGGCCGATTTTCCCTCCGGCAGTTTATCATCGGGTATTTTGATTTTACCTTCACATTTCTGACAAGTGACTTCCATGACCGATACGATGCTCCTTGCGTGGGTGGTTTCCCGGACAACCTACATCTTTTTGCCATACAGGCGATCCAGTTCCAGATCCCGGATATCGGTGGTGGCCTCGCCGCGCGCGCTCTTGACCTTGTCGATGCCCCGGCTGGCCACGGCTTTGTGCGACGCGTAGGCCAATGCCGTTTCCTGGGTAATCAAGCCCTTCTCGTAGAGCTCGATAATGTTCTCATCGAAGGTGGTCATGCCGAAGGGCCGTCCGGCCTGCATCATCTCGTAAAAGGTCTTGCCTTCGGACTCACCGTTCAGGATGGCCTCTTTGACCCGCAAACTGGTGCGCAGCACTTCGAAGGCCGCCACCCGGCCGCCACCCACCTTGGGCAGCAACCGCTGGCTGACGACCCAGCGGATGGTATCGGCCAGGCGAATGCGCACCTGCTTCTGCTCTTCGTTGGTGAACATGCCCAGGATGCGGTTGATGGTCTGGCCGGCATCCACGGTGTGCAGCGTGCTGAGCACCAAGTGGCCGGTTTCGGCGGCGGTCAGACCGATCTCCACGGTTTCGCGATCGCGCATTTCGCCCACCAGAATCACCTTGGGCGCCTGGCGCAGGGCAGCCCGCAGGCCATTGGCGAAACTATCGAAATCGCGCCCCATCTCCCTCTGGTTGAAAGTCGCCTTTTTATGCGGGTGCTGATATTCGATGGGGTCTTCCAGGGTGACCACGTGCACCGCACGCCGTTCGTTGATCTCTTCCAGGATGGCCGCCAGGCTGGTGGTTTTACCGGTGCCTGTGGCGCCGGTGAAGATGACGATGCCGTTAAGCTCCCGCCCCATTTCCGAAAACGCCTCGGGCAGCTTCATTTCCCGGATGGTGGGCACCTTGGATTCCAACTGGCGCAGCACGATGGACAAGTGGCCCGACTGGGCGAAGATATTCACGCGGAAGCGGGCCTTGCCGGGCAGGCTGTAGGACAAGTCGCAGGAACCGGTACGCAGCAGGGTTTCGGTCAGGCGCCGGTCGTTGTCGATGAGATTCAAGGCCACGATCTCGGTCTGAAAGGGGGTCAGGCTCTTGATCACAGGCTTCATGTCCACGGGCAACAACTCGCCGGAACTTTCCACCTGCAGTGGTTTTCCCACGGTCAGGTTTAAATCCGACACATTGCTGTGGGAATCGAGCATGCGGGTCAGGATGTGCTCTATTTCTTGTTTCTTCATCACGCTCCTCTTGCAGATAGCGGCTTGCGGGGCCCTGGGTTACGCTTCGGTAAAGTCAGCGGGCGGCGACTTGAGCAGCGGCCGGAAACGGCCTTTGTCGTTGGACTTGCCGTAAGCGTCATCGGCGCTGATCCGGCCTTTGTTGAACAGCTCCATGATGGCGTCGTCGAGCAGTTGCATACCGTACTTTTTTCCGGTCTGGATCGAGGAGGGGATCTGATGAGACTTGGCTTCGCGGATCAGGTTGCGTACGGCCGGCGTGGCGATCAAGATTTCCAGGGCCGGTACCCGGCCTTTCTTGTCCACGCGTTTGAAAAGGGTTTGGGCGATGATGGCCCGCACGCCGTCAGCCAGGGTCGAGCGGATTTGGCCCTGCTCCTGGGCCGGAAAAACCTCCACGATACGGTCCACGGTCTTGGCCGCACTGGTGGTGTGCAGGGTCGAAAACACGAGGTGGCCGGTGGAGGCCGCTTCGATGGCCAGGCTCATGGTGGTCTGATCGCGCATTTCACCCACCAGGATGATATCCGGGTCCTCGCGCAGGGCGCCGCGCAAGGCAGCCTCGAAGGATTTGGTGTGGATGCCCACCTCGCGCTGGTTGACCAGACAGCCCTGGCTTTTGTGCACGAATTCGATGGGATCTTCGATGGTGATGATATGGTCGGCCCGGGTCCGGTTGGCCTCGTCGATAATGGCCGCCAGGGTGGTGGACTTGCCCGAGCCGGTGGGCCCGGTGACGATCACCAGCCCCCGGGGCAATCCGGCCAGCTTGGAAATGACCGAAGGCAGGCCCAGCTGCTCGCAGGTCAAAATGGTGCTGGGGATCTCGCGGAAGACGGCCCCCACGCCGTTTTTCTGCATGAAAAAGTTGGCCCGGTACCGGGCCAGGCCTGGAATTTCGTAACCGAAATCCACATCGCCGGTTTCTTCGAAGGTCTTTATTTTATCTTCGGCCGCGATTTCATAGAGCATGGCGCGCAGTTCATCGTTTTCCAGAACCTTGTATTTGACCCGCTCGACATCGCCGTGCACCCGCAATGCGGGCGGTTGTCCGGCCATCAAATGCAGATCCGATGCGCTCTGCTCGTGCATGAGTTTAAAAAAGGCATCTATCTTTGCCATTCAAGACTCCTAAAGGCGTTGAAGGGTCAAGAGGTCCCGAGATCGTTGCGCACGAGTCAATGGCAAAGATCGATGAACCTCAGCGGTCATCGCTTCTCCCCTATTATCGGCGCATGGGGCGGCGGGGTTTAACTAAAATTGGCCATTCCGGGTGGGCACGAACTAGTGTCCATCCACGGATGAGATATTTTCGTCGCGTTCACGTGTCTCGGCGTAGCCTCCAGGCGAAGACGGAAGGCGGACGAAAATTTTAACCGCAGGTATATGGACATATTTCGAGGATTAAAATTTTCGCCCAACGCCGAAATCGGCGGAAACAGCCATTCCTGGATGGACGCTAGCTAAAGGTGCTGGGCGGCTGTTTTAGCACGGTCACCTTACCGTCCGACTCATCCAGCGCATCCATGGATTCCTTGCCGATCTCCAAGAGCTTGGTGTGCGATTCTATAATGGATCGAATTTGCACTTCTATTTGCATTCGCTGGCGCTTGAGTTCGGCAATGTCCTCGTGCAGTTGGGAAAGGCGGTTGTGGGCGCGGTTCAGGATTTTCTCGGCTTTGACTTCGGCATCGGCGATGATAATTTCGGCGGATTTGCGCGCATTTTCTTTCATCTGCTCCAACACCTTCTGGGAGTTGAGCATGGCCCGCTTGAAAGTCTCTTCGCGCTCCTTGTACCCCTGGTTTTCCAACTTGAGCCGGCGCAGCTCTTCCTTGAGGCTCTTGTTCTCGGCATGCATGGCGGCCAGACTCTCGGAAACCTGCTCGAGAAACCGATCCACCTCCCGGACATCGAACCCCCGGAAACGAATTCTGAATTGTTGCTGCTGTATATCCAGGGGGGTAAGACTCATAAAGATATCCTCGCTTCGGGATAAACTACGGCCTCAAAAATGAGGCGCCTAAGTGATCCAGACTGGGCACGATCCAGCCATTGAGAAAAATGATGGCCAAGATCAGCACCATGGGTGTAAAATCGATTCCACCGAAATAGAGCGGCAGGCGCGCACGCAACCTGGCCAGAACCGGTTCGGTGACATTATGGATGAAACGCACAATGGGGTTGTAAGGGTCGGGGTTGACCCAGGACAGAACGGCCCGGGCCACGATCAGCCACATATAAATGGTCAAGACCATGTTGAGGATCTGGGCGATGGCCCTGATGAAATACCCAATGAATGGCATCGTTACGTTCCTGTTCCCAGAACATGTAAGGGGGCAGGCGCGGCGACCATACCCTCTGTTTGCTGCATTCACCCGGCTGGCGGGACCGCAGACGACAAGCGCATAGGACTTCAATGGGACCCTCCCGTCAGACGTTCTCTTCGGCGGCTGGGTCCAATTGGAGCCCAAGATAAAGCCAAAAAGATGAATAAGTCAAGGTTTTTGGACGGTTTCGGAGGTCACCCATGGATTCGCCCGTCAAAGGTTCCGACGCCTATCGCGGCTTGACATCTTTATCCGATCAAGCCTTTCCCAAGCGCTGCCCGCGCTGCGGCCGACACTTCGCCACGGCTGCGGAATTTATCCGCTCAACCCAAACGGTGCGAACCGGAAACAGCGGCTTGAAAAGCGCTCGGGACGAATCCGATCGGCCCATGGTGGAACTATTCCGTAACTGCCCCTGTGGCTCAACGCTCATGGACCGCTTCGACGATCGCCGCGATCTGAGCGAACCGGGCCTGAGGCGCCGCAAACTATTCGGCCAGTTGTTACAACTGCTTGAAAACAGGGGATTGGGTGCCGAACGGGCCCGGGTCGAGCTTCTCAAGCTGCTGCGTGGAGAACCCAGCGCCACGTTGGCGGGCTTGGGGGTTGAGCCCAGAGACCTGCAACCCTAGGCAGCGGCTCAAGAAAGGGGTTGCCGCTTGGGGCCAGCCTGCTGAAGCGCTACCCAGAAAGTGGGGCTTAACGGGGTCTGCTTGCCCAGGCAGTATTTTACATATTCCCGCATCAGGGCAGAGACCAACTGATTCTTATCCATGAGCGTCACGTATTGCTCCGCATCCAGCGACTGAATGAGCTTTTTCTTGCCCAGGGATTTATCCTCCCGCGCTTTCTGCAGCACGTGCTGGGTGACATCCGCGGCTTTTTGACGCAGCACGGTTTCATCGGTATCTTCCAAGGCCGCGTAGACCCGCTCCAGGTCCGCCGGATCGGGCATGCGGCGGGACTCCATCATGCCCTTGAACTGATCGGCATAACGCAGCAGGCCTCGGCGGATATGGTGGGTGTCCACGACGTTGAGGCCGGCCCATCCGGCCCCGAGCCATTGGAAGGCCCCCACCCGCACGATGCCGGGCCGGGCATCATCCTCCACATAGCAGGTGACCGAAAAGAAGTTGTAGATTTTGGACTTAACCCATCCCAGGCCGGCTTTGTTCAGCCCCACCTCCTGGGTGTAGAGGTAGTTCCAATCCTGATCGTTGCCGACGATGAATCCCTTGCGCCCCACCTCCGAAGGGTCGGGCTGAAAGGACATGGAGAGGACCATCCGGCTCGTTCCCCGGCGCTGAACGACAAAAGCCCGCTGCAGGTCATAGGTATAGTGGGCACCGGTATGCAGGTCCGGAGAAATGTACTCCCGCACCACGCCCCGGGTGATCATCGGCCCGGCGTCGCTTTGCAGGGCTTTCCACATATCGGGCAATGCCTGCCCGTTGCCGGTCACCTCTTTCCAGAAAGAGTAGTTGACCGAAGAGGGATTGATGGCGCCTTCGGGGATACGCCGGTTGTAAGCATAGCGGATGATGTCGGCCAAGGAGCGCTTGAGTTCGTAGACCACCCCCGAGCCGCGGATCTCATTGCGATCCTGAACCGCATGGATGCCTGCCCGCGGCGTATTCTGCACAAAGGCCACCAGGGCAGCGATCGGTTGGGGATCGATCTGCTGACGACCGCTATCGGTGCAAAAGACGACGAGCTGATCCAGGGCCTTTTCGATGGCATCGGAAAGCGGCGGAGGGTCGCTGGCGGCCTGCAGTGGCGTGGCGAGCACCATGATCACCAAAAACAAAATGCCCAGGGATTTCCAGTAAAAAGGCGCCCCTAGGGCGCGGCTCGAAGCAATAGGATTGGCTATTTGCATATTTGAATTTTCTGTCGGCTTGTGCGGCGTTTTCGGTTAGCTTGAGATCAGTGCGTCACATACCCCTGATAAAGACCTTGGGTCAATAGTGAATGCGGCCGTGATACCGAGCACTCATAGCATTTGACTTGACCCATCCCCGCCGACTCTTTAAAGTAGCGCTCGACTGCGCCCTCGAGAAACACTAGTTAAATTATAAGAACTAAAGATCGTTTACGCAATGGAGCAATCGTATGGGGCTGGAAAACATGACCATCGGATTTATCGGGGCGGGAAACATGGCCGAAGCGCTCGCCGGCGCCTTGATCGACACCGGCCTCTGCCCTCCGGAGCGGATTGTTTGCGCCGATACACGCACCGAACGCCTGCGGGAGCTGGCACAGCGCTTCGGTCTGCGGAGCGGCACGGACAACCTTGATGTGATTCGCCAGGCCGACGTCGTGCTCTACGCCGTCAAGCCCCAGAACATGGCGGCGGTGCTCCAGGAGACGGCCCAAGGCCTGGACGGCAACAAAGTAATCATCTCCATTGCCGCCGGCGTCTCCCTGGCCACCCTATCGGCTTACACATCCCAGCCGCTGCGGCTGATCCGCGCCATGCCCAACGTATGCGTGGCGGTCAAGGCCGGGGCCACGGCCATCGTGGGCGGACCCCACGCCCGCAAAGAAGATCTGGCGCTGGCCACCGCCATTTTCAACTCGGTGGGCCGCTGCATCGTGGTGAGCGCCGAGCACCTGCTCGACGGCGTCACCGGCTTGAGCGGCAGCGGGCCGGCTTATGTCTTCATGGTCATCGAGGCCCTGGCCGACGGCGGGGTCAAGGCTGGGCTGACCCGCGCCGAGGCGTTGCTGCTGGCGGCCCAGACCGTGATGGGCGCGGCGCGCATGCAATTGGAAACCGGCACCCATCCGGCCCAGCTCAAGGATATGGTCACCTCCCCGGCCGGAACCACCATCGCGGCGCTGCACGCTCTGGAAAAAGGCGGCCTGCGGGCTACCCTCATCGATGCGGTGGCGGCGGCCACCGAACGGGCCCAGCAATTGGGGGCCATGGCGAGCAAGGCGGGCAAGTAAAGCGCATGAGAGCCAGCCTGTCCGTCACCTGGATCGAACGCGGCGCCCGGCTTTTGCTGGGGATCGTTTTCATCTACGCCGCATCAGGCAAGATCGGCGATCCGGCCGACTTTGCCCAGGCCATCGCCAATTACCAGATTTTGCCTTCGGGCTGGATCAACCCCACGGCCCTGTTTTTGCCGTGGCTGGAGCTGGTGTGCGGCCTGGGTCTGATTACCGGTATTTGCAAGCAGGCCAGCGCCCTGCTGGTCACTCTCATGCTCGGGGTATTCACCGCGGCCCTGGCCTATGCCGCCTATCGCGGCCTGGACATCCACTGCGGCTGTTTTTCAACCGAAGGCGGCGGCACGCCCCGCCTTTGGCTGGATCTTGCCCGGGACCTGATTTTGTTGAGCCTGGCGGCCATGGTGCTGTACCAGGGGGGCCGGTCGGAACCTGTACCGCGTCCGGGCCATGTCGGGCGCTGAAGCAAACAACTCCAATACTTGCGCGGGACGGACACGGCCATGTTTGAAGAGGTGGAATACGGCGCGGCATTGATCGCAGGGGTGCTTTCCTTTTTTTCGCCATGTATCCTGCCCCTGGTGCCATCTTATTTTTGCTTCATCACCGGCGTCTCCATCGAGGATCTGCGCCAGCCGGCCAATGCCGCCATGCGGCGCAAGATCGTTTGGAGCACCCTGGCGTTCGTGCTGGGTTTTTCCCTGGTGTTCATTCTGCTGGGGGCTTCGGCCGCCTACTTCAGCACCCTGCTCCAGGGGGCCAAGGCCTACATCCGGGTGATCGGCGGGCTCTTCATTCTGGTTTTGGGGCTGCATCTGTTGGGGGTTTTTCGCATCCGCGCCCTGGACGTGGAAAAACGCATTCACCTGAACCGCAAGCCCGTGCACTTTTTAGGCGCATTTGTCATCGGCATGGCTTTTGGCGCCGGATGGAGCCCGTGCATCGGGCCGCTGCTGGGATCGATCTTGATTTTGGCCAGTAACCAGGATACGGTTCGCGACGGCATCTGGCTGCTGTCGCTCTATTCGGCCGGCGTGGCGCTGCCGTTCATGGTTCTGTCGGTGGCCATCCATTTTCTGATCGGTTTCGTGCGCAAGGCCGGCAAGGTCATTCGCTTGATCAATATGGGCGCCGGCATTCTGCTGATCATCACCGGCCTTTTGCTGATTACGGACAAAATGCGTCTGCTGAGCATTTTCTCGTTTTAAGGAACAGCATGATGAAACAATTGATCCTTTTAATGATCCTCTTATGCGGATTGATGGCGCCGATGGCATCTCAATCCCTGGCCGAACCCGCCCCCGCCGTGGCCTGGCAAGATTATGAAGCGGCCCAGAAATCGGCCCAGGGCCAATCGCGCAAATTTCTACTCTACTTTTACACGGAGTGGTGCGGCTATTGCCGCAAGCTCGAAAAAGAGACCTTCGCCGACAAAGCCGTGGTCGAATATATCAACAGCAACTTCATTCCCGTGCGCATCAATTCCGAGAAAATGCCCAAGATCGCCGGACGCTACAGCGTCAGCGGTGTGCCCGACCTGCGTTTCGTTTCCCCCACGGGTGAAGATATCGCCCGTTGGCCCGGGTATATCGAAGCGCCCAAGTTTCTGCCCATGCTCAAGTATATCCATACCGACAGCTACCAAACCATGAGCTACGGCGATTTTTTAAAGGCCAAATGAAGCGCCAAAGCATCGGGGCCGCGGCCCCCATACCCATGGACATCCAGTGCTTTTACCAATCCATCACGGTTCGCGATCCTGCAGGTGACGGTCGTAGAAGCGTCGGAAAAGGCGGTATACGACCGAAATCCCTACCAAAAGACTCATGGCCAGCATAAGCGTCGGCACCCAGGCGTAGGGGTTATATAAAGGGACATGGCGCGCCGCGGCGATGCCGGCCCCACTGAAAAGGGCCACCAGCAGCATGGCCGCCAACAGGATCCAGCAGGCCAGATTGCTGTCGTACCAGGGGGTAATGATCCGCCGGAACATGGGGTTGGGATCGAGACGCATCAACTTTTCTCCATCAGCGCTTTAAATCGGTCCGTATCCACCAACACCATCCAGTATCGGTTCAGTTCGCGATCCAGGGTTCTGGCGTCGGGAATGACCCGCGCCAACTCCTCCCAGAAAAGCGGACCGTGATTTTTGATCCGGGTATGCACCAGCTCGTGCAGGATGGTGTAGTCCCTGAGCGCTTCGGGCAGTCGCACCAGATTGATGTTCAGGTTGATGTTGTTCTGGCGGGAGCAACTGCCCCAACGGGTGCGCTGGTTGCGCACAAAAACCCGGTTGTAAACGAAACCGTGCTGTTGCGCCAACTGGGCCAGGCGGGCCACCAGGATGCACCGGGCTTGGACCGGATCGACGACTCCCGGTGCTTTCTTCAGCGCCAGGATCTGCTGTTCGATGAGCACCATGCGGCCCAGGTGGACTCTGAGCCAACTGCTCTTGGCATGGGCCACGGCCAGGGCTTGCTGAAAAGAGACCCCCCGGGGCACGGCGATGCGCACCCCCCTGAAGGGTTTGACCGACAAATTGACATGGCGCGCGCGGCGGCTGCGCTCCAGCACCACCTCACCCACGCCCTGGAGATTGACCTTCTTCGATTCCATCGTTCCCGCTCGCGCTCCATGGACTTTTGATAAAATACTCTATATCCTATCACACGATGTCAAATCCCGCAGCCCCCTATATCAGAAAAACGAGCTGCGCACCGGGAGCCGCCCCCTGGATCAATAAAGCGGACTGCTCCCAGGCTTCGAGAGATCTTATGAAGATATGTACGCCCCTGCCAGCCCCCCATGCCTCGAGCCGACCCTTCCTTGTCGCGCTTTTGGCAAGCTTGCTGCTCGTCGCCCAGGCTTCCGCCGACCGCTCGATACGCTGCGACGGGCGCATTGTCTCCGTCGGCGCTTTCAAGGAACAGGTTCGCGACAAATGCGGCGCGCCCGACCACCTGGAGGAGTGGGAAGAAGGCCGCAACACGGTCATCTCCGAGTACTACGACTATGAAAAAGAGCGCTACATATTGCCCCGCTTCATCCCCGGCCCCATCCGCATGGAGCGCTGGACCTACAATTTCGGGTCCACCCGCCTGATCCACTACCTGTACTTCAAAAATGGCAAACTGCACCGCATCGAAACCGGAGACAAGGGCAGCGACTGAAGGCGACCGGTTTAGCGGGGCCTGTGAGCTGCATCGTGATTGGCGCAACGGCATGGAAGGCCCCTTCGACCCTATCGATCCGCCGGCTGAGCTTGCGGATATACGGCTTGTCATCCTCGGAAAGATGGAGCAAGCCGGTGGCGCCGCAAGCGCTGCACTCGATGGTTGTGGTGTAGCGGTTTCGCGTCAGGATCGACCCCACTGCATCCTAAGTGAATCCTCATTCTCGGCCGGCAAAACCGGCAGTCGCCGGCGTCGGCGTTCATTCGCTGCTCGGGCATCAGTCTCTTCTGGCCATCAGCTCGAAGATGGCACCACCAGGCCCGCCGGCATCCAGGTAGGCAAATCGGCCGGGGTCATGGATCAGAAGATTGGCTCCGTTTTTCACAAGCTGCGCCACCTCGGAATCGACATCAGCCACGAAAAATCCGATATGATGGACGCCTTCGCCCCACCGATCGAGAAACTTTGACTGGAAGATGCGGCCTTCGATGCACTGGACGAGCTCGATTTCCGTGGGACCGATATGCGTAAAGGCCATTCGAATTTTCCAGGGACGACCCTTGACATCTTTCCCGCCATTTTCCATGAACCGCCACGGTCCGAGGCCATAAAGGCGGGACCATGCCTCGGTGGCCTTGTCAATGTCGGTTACCGCGTAACTGATGTGATCTACGGTGTCGATCTGCATATGCTTCCTCCACTCTTATTTCTGCTCCAACCAGGAGGGTTCGCCGTGAACCCGGCCGCCATCGATCACGATGGTTTCGCCGGTAACATAACTACCCGCCTGGGAGGCCAGAAAGACAACAATACCCCCCAGCTCTTCCGGCTCGCCCAGACGGCGCATCGGGATTTGGGCAACCGCTTTGGCATTGACCTTCGGATCTTTCCAAAGGGCTTCGCTGAGACGGGTTTTGATGACCCCCGGCGCAATGGCGTTCACCCGGATATTGTACTGTCCCCACTCCTTGGCCATCACCTGGGTCATCATGATGACGGCGGCCTTGCTGACGCAGTAAACCCCCAGATCGCCCGCCCGGATGCCGCCGATCGAGGAGGTGTTGATGATCGATCCGCCGCCTTGGGACTTCATGATCTTGGCCGCCATCTGGCTCAGGAAGAACAAGCTCTTCAGGTTGACGTTCATGATGATGTCATAGGTCTTTTCGTCCTGGTCCATAATCTTGCCGAAATAGGGATTGGTTCCGGCATTGTTGACGAGGATGTCGATGCGGCCGAAGGCTTTCATGACCTGATCGATCAGGGCCCTTGAATCTTCCAGCTTGCCGACATGGGCCGCAATGGCCATTCCCTTTACACCCTTGGCCGATATCTCCGCGGCTACCGGTTCGAGACCCTCCAATTTCCGACTGCTCACGACCACATGGGCGCCGGCATCGGCCATGGCCAGTGCCGCGGATCGCCCAATGCCGCGACTTCCACCCGTGACGACCGCAACCTTGCCTTCAAGAGAAAACCGAGAAAAGTCCATTATTCACTCCTTCCGGGGATGCTCCCCATAGCGATGTGGAAACGGGTCAAACAAAAAACTGGGCTCACCAGTAAACGTTAACTGGGCAAATGCACCCTGGCTAAGAATTCTCATACCCGGCGCGTTTCAAGGTGGCGCCGGCAATGGCATCGATCGCCAGGCGTTCATAAAGAGACGGTCTTTTTTTCTTTGGCTTGCTGGCAGGATTGGGGGCGCCGATTTTCATATCGAGGGTGGCGGGATCGATACCGCTAACGCCGATGTGGCCGGCGATACGGCTCAGATCGATCCGCCGGTCGACCAACTCCTCAAATTTGATGGTCATTGCATCCACCCCGGCGCCGCCGTCCAAAAATCCGTTGACCAGCAAGCACCAGTGGCGGGCAAAGACAATGGGCGCGCGGGAGTAGTACCCTGGCCAGTCGCTGACCCATCGGTTGCCCTTCCAGGATCGATAGGCGTCGTGCGCATTGCGGTAGATGAACAGGAAACGGGCGCCGGGAAAGAGCCACTTCAAATATCGGGCATGCTGGATGTTCAGGCGCACCTCTTTGAAGCCCCAGCGCTCGATGCCGAACTTTTCGAAAACGGGGCTCCCCAGCCACTCTTTTAAAAATAGACGGTGCGCGCGGCGCAGGAAGGCCATTTCGGGAGTCATATTGGCTATCCACTCATTTTTCAACTGATTCACATCGCTGCCCGTTCGAAAAAAATTCTCAGGCGGCCAATCGGAGGTAATAGACGACAAAGAGTGGGCCAGTTTGGGAATCATGCCGGTCGCGCCGAGGGGTTCGCCCCAAAGGCCGACTTCGCCACTGGAGACCACAAGGCGCTGGAGTAAGGTAGATCCTGACCGCCAGCCGGCGGAAAAAATGAAGACGGGGCGCTCCGTATCCTGTAGCTCCTCAGGACTTAGCGGCCAGCGCGTTTGTAAGGTGTCGATCGCCCGGTCGAGTTGCTGCATGGACCGCAGCTCAGGGGGTAGGTAAAAATGCCGATGCGTAGCGGCCATTTTCAGATCAAGCAACCGCTTCTTGATTTTTGTGAGTTGGTTCATCGAAACTGTCATAAAAGGCTTGATGGGTCACCTCCGATCGCTTCATCCATAATGCACGCTTAAGGCTCGGTGCGATTGCCGGATATTGGGGAACTCCGACCGGCCTTCCATCGGGTTTCGCCTCATAAGGAATGTGGCTGCGCCCGGCGCTCGCGCAGCTGCCACTCACTATAGGACATTTAACTTTCATTTCAACGCATGGCCATGCGTGCAGGCACCAGCCATCAAGATTCGGCTTGGGGCGTGTCGGCCATGTGGTTCGAAACACCGCCCAGCAGTTTGTAGTTCAAGGTTTTATCCGAAGCGTTACCACTTGGTGGTCCCAAGAATGAAGAACGATGGGTCTTTGAGGTGTGGGCTTGAAGTCTAGTAATCTTTTTGAGGTAGGCCGATTCAACTCAGGAGCGGCGAAGCCTTACTTCTGGATCTTTTTTTCAACCCGCACGACGGAAAAGTTTTCATCGATAAAAAGCCGGTCCGTTTCGAACAGGTACATGTCCCGATAGAATCGGTAGATCACAAGCTCTCTCGGGAGGCCCTTGATGAGATTGCCCGGTTCCACCTTTAGCTGGAAATAGGGGCAGGATTCCGATTGAAGCTGGTAATAATCCGTCACCAGTTCCACGATGCGCTTCGCGGATTCCTGGTCCAGGGGCTGACCGGTTTCGGATTCAAGTATGATAACGGGTATCTTTTGTTGTGCCATGCCACTACACGCAAATAAAACGATGGCTGCCAGCGTCATTGAAATGGTTCGCATAAGCATAACGCCACCTTTTCGCCTCGTTGTTTTGGGCCGTTCGCGGACGCCGGTGGATAATTGTGAAATGGCTACGGCCCGCCGGGTTATGCCTTTTGAAGGCATAACCCGGCGCAACCGTTAATTGCATCCGCTGCTGCTTCCGCTGCTGCTGCTGCTGCCGCTGAAACTTGAACAAGCGCCGACAAGATAGGTTTGTCCACCATTTTCGGTGCGCAGGGTGGTGGTGGTGCCGCCGGATGTTCCCAGGCTCGCATTGGAGCCGTTCGCGTAATAGTAGGTTACCTGGCTGCAACCCATCGAAACATTTCGCGTATAGGCCCTGCCGGCGGAAACATGCTGACTGTTGGTGGCAGTCCACTGTTGGCAAGCGGTTCCGCCGCTGCTGCTACTGCTACTGCTGCTGGAACTCGAACTTGAACTGCCGGCCGTGAAATAGTCGCTGCCGTTGCCCGAGATCCCGTGCGCACCGGTTTGTGGATAATTGCTGCGCTCGCAGGTGGTCAGGGATGCGGTCATGGCTTGCTTTTGGCTGATAACCCTGTTTAGCCAGCATTTAAAGACCTCTTCCGAGGGGCCGACATAAAGATTGACATTGCCGCCGACATACTTTTGCACACCCGCGCCGACGATGGCCGGCTCCAACGGCGAATTGTGGGTCTGGCAGGAGTTGAAATAGAGCACCTTGTTGGCCAGGCCTCTTGAACCCAAGCCCTTAAAAAAGTTGTAGTCCACCGTCCCATCGCTGACGGCAATGCCGTAGGAGGCACCGTGGCCGACGCGGCCGATCATTTTCAAGTTGGAACATGCGAGCCAGTTGGCATAGGCCGCCCTGTTCTCCGCGCTGCCCTTGAGCGTTTTGACCTTGTATCCTGCCGATTGGGCCAAACTGGTGGCATAGTCAACGGCTTTTACCGCCGTGGGGTATTGTGAGCTGGAGAGGTTGGTCGCAAAAACCATATCCACGGTGTTGTCCGGGCATGTGGCATAGGTGTCCTGCAATAGATCCCCATCCATCGCATCCTCTTCGGTTTCGACATAGTCGCGTTGAATGGACCGGATGCGATAGGCTACCCCAAGGTTGACCCGCGCGGTTTCGAAACTGTAGGTATCCTTGTCGAGAATATGGACGATGAGATGCTCGGGCCGGCCGCTTTCATCTTGACGGACCTTGACCATGACCCGGTGAATGCGCTGTTCGTTTTTGCTGACTTGAAATGCCGAGTCGACCAGGTTCTTGATCTGGTCGGTATCGATGCCGGGCGCGGCATAGAGCCGGCTTTCGATAATGTCGATCGGCACTTCGGCATAGGCGAGGCCGGTCGCCGATAAAAGAAGCAGCCCACAGAACAAAAATCTCAACATCTGGAAAAACCGATTGGCCTTTCTCATCTTCCTACCCCCGTTTCCTTTAGCGTTTACCCCCCTGTGGCGCTGTCCGCATGTTCTTAAATTCAAAGGTCGATTGCCCTAACTTTTTCATGCCGCACATGCGGAGTTGCCTGACCAGTACCCCTCCTTTATCCAAACCCCCACCAACGTGTCGCGAAAACCGTTTTTGGGGAGATGAATGATGGTTTTTGACGGTATTGTAACGAGAAGAAATTAGAATATGTTCTATGCATATACAATATGTAACACTGCCCTTCAAGCCGTGAAACTACTAAAAGGATATACCTAAAAACCTATTTTATGAGTGTTTGGAATGAGGCGGCACAGTCGAACGGACAGGCCGCAAAGCCTGGCGAAGATGCCCCCGATACCAGAAGGTGCCCGACAGTCCAGGTTGACTTCCGCAACCTTTGCTTTTAGGCTGTCGCCCATAAAGCGTTGTTACTAAAATAGAGGACATTCGTGAACGCCCTGACGGAAAGGAGGCGCCGATGTTTGCCATCGAAGATTGGAGCAAGGAGCGGGTCCACACGGTCATGCGGGAGGTACTTTTCAGCTTCAACTACATGTGGTTTCTCATGGAAGCATGGGCCAAGCAGAATTGCCCCGAGAAAGCCCAAGGCGAAGAGTTCCAGAGGCTCTCCGAAGAGTTTGGGCGCTACCAGGCGCAGCGGCTGGAAAAAGTCATCGATGACAAGCTTACCGGCGTGGACCGCTTGGCTGCCTTTATCCGGCACTCGCACTGGTGTGCCTTTGAAGAGATCGAGCTGACCCCGCTCTCGGACCAGAGCCTGAGGATGCGCACCTTGGGCTGCACGGCCCAAAAGGCCGCCCGGAAGTGGGGCTTGTCCCATTACGGTTGCGGCCAAAGCGGGTTACGCTTGCGCAAAGGTTTCTTCAGCGGCGTGATTCCCACCGCCCAGGTAGCGCGCGTATTCACCCCACCGGATGAAAAGCCGGCCGGCACGCCTGCCGAGGCTGCCTGTGAATGGATCATAACGATCTGACCCTTGGCCTTGCGATAATGCGAACTTAGCTCGGAGCGGGTCCAAATGAAAAACCCACTGGGTTCCAGTGGGTTATTTATGTCTTGGTGGAGATGAGGGGGATCGCTTCGTACCGAAAAGATCTCCACCAGTTGTTTCCTAAGCCGCCGATATCATTAAATCGGCAGGGACACCCGGCATTCGCTTCGTACCATAGCTTCGTACCAAAAAACTGCTTCAATTTAGCATAAAAGTGGGGTGTGTTGCCATATCAAAGAAATGGCAAACAGATGACACCGATCCTCTGTTTCAATGTTTCAATTAGGCTTTCACAAACAGCTCTTGAAATGCGGAAATAAATTCCGCCAGCTGGAAGTCAGTTCGATAGTAAGGGCTCTCCTTTAGCCGGACGACACCCATTCGATCGATTGCGGAAAAATATCTGTAAACCAACCCGGCCGCCTCATCAACTGCGGGCTGCCCGCTGTGTTGGGTTTTAAGATCAAGCGCAGATCGCCATTCATCTTCAGTCATAGTGGCCAGGATCGTATATAGATCGAGTGCATGATATCGGCCAAATTCCTTGTTGGCATCTTCAAACCTGTCCCTGAAAGCAAACAGCTTCATCATGAGAAAAGTATAAGGATGGGGCAGGAACACTTCGGCATTCCACTCCTCCCCTGAACTGAGGTTGCCTGTTAACCTGACGGATGTTAATCCCTCCTCCAAGGTAATGGCTTCATCCACTGGATGGGCATGGATGCCAACTGACGGTTTTGGCCGCACGCGCCGTTTATCCACCTTTGCCCTGGTGTGTCGAAATTGGCCCGTGGGACCTGTCAGCAGATCGATCTTGAGGCTGCCGGCCCCATGTGGAAAAGGCTTGGCGAATTGGTATTTTTCAGCGCCGGGAACCACCTCATAATCCAAACTATCAAGCGCCTTGGCAAAAGGGCGCAGCTGCTCCGGCTGAATGAGAAGCTCGGGCCGCAAAAACAAATCGAGGTCATTTGTGGATCTCGGTTCGGGCCATTGGTTTAACAGCGTGCGCTGTCTCAGTTGCTGGGCACGGTTGACCTTGAGGTAAATGCCATACCCACCGCCGACGATAATCTTCAGTCCGGTATCTCTTATCTCATACAGCAGATCTAAAAGTGCTGTTTTCAGATCGGGAATGCGATTCATATCTGATCCAATTCAAGTGTATTGATGATGAATGCTTTCACTTGCTCGGCGGTTTCCTGGTCCCGCTTGTCGCCTGACATCAGCTCCAGATAGACCTGCACGGGAGAGGCCCACCAGAAATCATCTATGCGTTGGGCATCAAAATAGACTGTCTCGTCATCAATTTCCAGGAGTTCCAGATTCGGGAATCGGTCGGACGAATCGCCTTTCAGCCTTTCAATAAGCGGATTCAGTTTGGGGCAACATACGGATAAAATCTCTCCACGTTGCATGCTGGCATATTGCCCTACGGAAGAAAGGCTCGATGCCATAATAGGCATGCCTGCTTGCAGTGCCTGCTCCTGCAATATTTCGGTGAGCGGTCTGGGGTTTTGGGGCACTTTCAGCCGGACTCGCGATTTTACGACCGGCGCCACATAATTTTCTCGTAATTTCTGGAGCAGCTTGTCGGGTTGTATTAGACGAATTGCCTCGCCACGGCTTACCACCAGGTCCTCTTCAAGGGTCTTCAAAGCCTTGGACACCGTTGACAGACTCATGGCCTTTTTATTCCACCGCCGCACCAGCAGGTTGCGGTCATTGATTTCAGCTCGAACCTCTTGCACGGTCTTATAGGTGGGACGTGCAAGAAAGCCCCTTGCCACCATGGAACTGTTTTTCCGATAAATGTTTTTGATCGACGCCGATGAGACAAAGCGGTTTTCGCCACCGGTGCGATAGATGGCAAACTTTTCGGGCGCTATCACGACACCGTTTCCGCAAAGGTCGATGCCGCTGTAATTTTCCCGCTCAAGCGTTTGTAATTGCTCATCGCTTAGAAACGGAACAAACAGCATCGCTCCATAGCCGTTCGGCAGTGCCGCCGATTTCAATGCATTGAGGCCATCGCGAAACGCCTTGGGCGTGGATAAAGCTTTGCATTCCAAAGCGAACCTTGCTACGGCGCCCCTCCAAGAGACTTCTACAATGGCATCGAAAAAGGAGCCCCGCCCCACCGTCTCCGCCTCCACCAGGCGCAATGATACAGGGGCCAATGAAACCTTGCCTATACGAAGTTGCTCAAGCATATCTGATTGATTGGGCATTTTCCTAATTTCCATCAATTTCTTTATTAAGAAAATACCACTTTTTAGGAAAATTGCAAGGCCATTTTGAACAAGAGCCGCGGCTATCGGAGGGGACTTTCAGTATTCATTCTTTTCCCGTTTTTATTCTCTGGTTTGTTGGAACAAGCTTCGTACCAAAGCTTGGTACCAGACGGGAAACCCCGGGTTGGCGAAAGAAAAAAGCCATTGAGATTCAATGGCTTATAAACATTATGGTGGAGATGAGGGGGAACTCATCCCCTGAACCCTATCACTTACCTAACCTTCTTTTATAACTACTAAAAACAACCTCAGCTCTTATAGTTCCTAAAACAAGTGTGTATGCCAAATGTACATTCTTATGAAGACCTATCAAAAATGCACATTCTTGGCAAGATTTAAATCATTCTCTTAATTGTTAATTGCCACTGATATAGAGCCATTTCATATTCACCGAAATAGAGCCACTTGATGTTCACCGAAATGAGGCCAC
>ENA-OSEO01002253-OSEO01002253.1-sediment-metagenome-genome-assembly--contig:-NODE-2253-length-28398-cov-3.270930_pt1 | contig 28398 bp, 21 predicted proteins | sample MGYA00237883_ERZ534232 | MGnify/ENA metagenome assembly ERZ534232 | reverse complement strand
GGTTCTTACCGTTGTGGGCCTTTTCCTGATGCTCACGCCGCCCGGGGCGCAGGCCCTGAACCCGGTCACGCTTGAATGGACGTGCGGCAGCGTGGGCGGCGGCTGGTATACCATGGGTGCGGGCATCGGGGAAATCGTCAAAGCCGCGGTCCCGGAAGTTACCCTCAAGGTGATCCCCGGCGGAGGCACCCTCAATCCGCCCCGGGTGGGCGAAGCCAAGGCCCTGATGGGATGGGGCCTGCCGCCGTTTGTCGCCTGCGCCATCAAGGGGATCGAGCCTTACAACAAGCCGTACCCCGAAATTCGGTGCATCGGCGGCAGCTTCAGCGACAACAACCTGCATTGGGCCGCGGGAAAGGACACCGGGGTGAAGACCATCGAGGAGCTGATCGTCAACAAGCGCCCCATAAAAATCACCGTCGGCACCGTGGGAACCTCCGATGAGTTTTCCCTGCGAAAAATTTTGGAGGGATACGGAGTCACCTACGACGATATCAAGGCCTGGGGCGGCAAGGTTTTTTTCGCCGGCTACAGCGACGGCACATCGCTGCTCAAGGATCGGCACGTCGATTATGCCTTCGCCAATATCGCGCCGCCTGCGGCCTATCTGTTGGATGCAAAGATGGGCCGCCCCCTGCGGCTACTGAAATTCTCTGAAAAAACCATCGCCTATCTGCATGAAAAATACGCCTACACCCAGGGGACCATTCCCAAAAGCCTCTATCCGGACATATTGGAAGACGATCTCACCTCTCCGGTCATGGGAACCGTGGCCATCGTTCACCGCAGCGTGTCCGACGATGCGGTCTATGCCATCACCAAGGCGATTTGCGAAAATAAGAGCCGCCTGCCCGACGTTCACAAGAGCATGGAGATCTTCGACCCGAAAACGGCCTGGAAAAACATGCCCGCACCCCTCCATCCGGGCGCGATCCGCTACTACAAAGAGATGGGCTACATGAAATAGTCCCTATGGGCGCCGGATTGCCCTTGGGCAATCCGGTGCCCCATCGCCGCCGCCCACTCTGCAGGGCCTGCAGGTAACGCTCGCGCGCAAGATAAAGACCAAAGATTATGAGATCACTCGATGGCATATACCGGAAAATCGCGGCGTTCTGGATCGCATGCGCCTCCCTTTTTCACCTCTATACGGCGGCCGTCGGCGTGTTGGAGCCGAGGATCCAGAGGTCCTATCATCTGCTCTTTCTTCTGCCCGGCGCATTTCTCTATTTTCCCGCCACAAAAAAATCCCCCGGAAAGCGGTTCACCTGGCTGGACGCCGGCCTGGCCCTGGCGGCCATTCTCCCCTGCCTGCTGCTGATCCTTGAGGTGGACCGGCTCAATTTTCGTTTCGAACATGTCGACCCGGTCCTGAACCGGGAGTTTATCCTGGGCGCCCTGGCGATCGGGCTGCTCATCGAAGCCATCCGGCGGGCCGTGGTCCCGGCCATGGCGCTGCTCACCGGGTTTATCGTGTTCTACCTGATGACGTGTCAATATTTTCCGGGTATTCTGCACAACCGCGCATTTACCCCCGCCGAAATCGTCGAACAGTTTTATCTGCTCAAGGATGAGGGAATTTTCGGCTCCATCACGGGGGTTTCGGCCACCTTCGTGGCGCTGTTTGTCATCTTCGGCGCATTTATCCACGGCTCGGGCACCGGTCGCTTCTTCACCAATCTGGCCTGCCGGATTGCCGGCGGCACCCGGGGGGGACCGGCAAAGATCGCGGTGGTCGCCAGCGGTTTTTTCGGTGCCATCAGCGGGGTTGCCGCAGCCAACGTGTATGCGACCGGGACCTTCTCCATTCCGTTGATGAAGCACCTGGGCTATCGCCCGCGCTTTGCCGGCGCCGTCGAAGCCGCGGCCTCGACCGGGGGGATGATCCTGCCGCCGATCATGGGGGCCGGCGCGTTTGTGATGGCGGAAATCACCGGTATTCCTTACGTGACCATCTGTTTTGCGGCCGCCATCGGCGCGGTCATGTATTATTTCAGCATCGGCATGATGGTTCATTTCGAAGCGGTCAAACGCAACCTTCAATCGATGCCCAAAGAAGCGCTCCCATCGGTGGGAGCCATCCTGAAAGACAGCTATCTTATGCTCCCGATTCTCGGGCTGGTCTATCTGCTGCTCATCGGGTATTCCCCCTTTATGGCCGCCTTTGTCGCGATCCTGCTGTCCCTGGGGCTGCTGATCGGCGAAGCCGTTTTCAGGTGGATTCGCCCCCTGGCCGGCCCCGCCAAACCAGCGATCCTGTCGCGGCCGGGCGATCGGAACCGGGCGGCTTCGATCCCGGGATTCGGGGGCGAGGACCGTTCATCGACCCTGGCAAAGATCTGGGGTTGCCTGGTTACCGGAGGGCAGAACATGATCATGGTGGCGCTGGCATGCGCCGGGGCTGGAATGGTCATCAGCGGGATCACCAACACCGGCCTGGGGCTTGCATTCAGCAGCGTGGTCATCGCCTATTCCAAGGGGATCATCTTTCTTGCGCTGTTTTTCGTCATGATCGCCTCGATCATCCTGGGCATGGGGCTTCCGTGCACCCCCGCCTACATCATCACCGCATCGGTCGGCGCACCGGTGCTGCTGAGGATGGGCGGAGACCTGCTGGCCTCCCATCTGTTTATCTATTACTTCGCGATTCTCGCCGCCGTCACCCCCCCGGTCTGCATCGCGGCCTATGCGGGGGCGGCCCTGGCCGGAACGGACCCCCTCAAAACCGGATTCGAAGCCTTCAAACTGGCCATCGCCGGTTTCTTTGTCCCCTATGTCTTCTACTTCGATCATGCCCTGCTGTTGCGGGGGGATTTTATCGAGGTGATCCTGAGCATCGGCCAGATCGCGGTCTGCGTGGTGATGATCGCCGTCGCGATCGAAGGCTATTTTCTGAGGGTCGTCCCGTTGATGCTGCGCGGGGTGTTTCTGGCCGTTTCTCTTTCCATCCCCTTTCTGTTCCCGGCCAGGGGGTGGGGCATCCTCTGCGGGCTGGCGGCTTTGTGCCTGCTCTATCTTCTTCAGCACAAAGGCGGGATGGGAAAAGCGCGGGTCGCCGACGGATAGCCCGGCGCACCGGCGGGGGGCTCGGTGGGGTTTTTAAAGCGGCCCCATCCGCCGGGAGCCTGCAGTCGGATCAGGCCTTGAGCCCGAGGTAGTCGATGATCGAAAGCGCGTGAACCTTGATGACGGCAAGAAACTCCTCTACGAAGATGTGCTCGTCGATGCCCCCCATGTTGACCGGACGGGGTCCGTAGACAACCGCCGGTATTCCCCGCCAGCGGAAAAACCGGCAGTCGGTGCCGCCCATCCCGCAAAAATAGATCGGCTCCCTGCCGGTCACCCTCAAGCCATTTTGCCGCACGATCCTTACCAGACGCTCGTCCAACGGGGTAAAACTCGGCGGATTCCGGGTGATCACCTCGCTGATCCTGGCCGCCTGGCAGCCTTCCTTCAACAGGTCCAGCACCTTTTCTTCGATGAACTCCGGGGTCATCCCCCAGGGAATCCGGATATCCACCTCCGCTTCGCCGAAGCGGGGGACCACGTTGATCTTGGTTCCCCCGCGAATCACCCCCACGTTATACGACGGATGGTCGAGCATCCACTGGCGGCCGACGTCCTGGGGGCTGCGGGTGTATTTTTTTTCTTCTTCGATGATACCGGCCATATCGGCCGGGGGGTGGGCTTTTTCCCGGACGATGGGCCTCAAGGCGAGCAGCGCCTCGGACAGTTGGCAGATGGCGTTGTCCCCGGCGCTCAGGGCCCCGTGCATCGGCTCGCCTTCCACCCTGAGCACGAACCGGAAGGCTCCCCGCTCCCCGACCCCGACGACATCCGGGGCGTAGGGCTCTCCGTTTAAGACCGCATCGCCCGATAATTCGGGGATGTTTTCCAGCAGCCAGCCGGTGCCCCATCGGCCCCCGGTTTCCTCGTCGGACACCCCCATGAAGGTCAACCGTCCGTTGATCGGAACGCGAAGTTCGTGCATCAAGAGCAGCGCCAGGAGCGATGCGATGGTGCCCCCCTTCATGTCCGATACCCCTCTTCCGAAGATTTTGCCGTCCCGGATCGTTCCGGAATAGGGGCCGTCGGTCCAGAGCCCGGGATCGTCCGCGGGAAACTGATCCAGATGGCCGTTGAGAACCAGATGCGGCCGGCCCGAAGGCTCCCCGACAAAGGCCACCAGATTGGGATTTTCCTTCACCGGATCGTATATCGCCGTGGGGATCCCCCGCTCGCCGAGAAAGGCCTCCAGATAGGCGGCAAGGCTTCGGGTGTCCCCCGGGGGGTTGTCGGTGTTGCACCGGACCGCACGGCAGAGGACGTCCAGGAATTCATCCTTTCTTCCTTCCACCGCTTCCAAAACTTTGGCCTTATAGGCATCGATATCGGAGGGCATCGTCTTTCTCCCTGGCGGCCTGCTCCCGGCAGGCCGTCATTTTTGAAGATACTCCAGGCTGGTCAACGCATGGGCCTTTGTGGCAACCAGAAGATCCTCGACGGTGATGTGCTCGTCGGTACCCGCCATGTTGTAAGAGGTCGGGCCGTAGAGCGCGCAGGGGATCCCCTTTTTCCGGAAGTGCTTGGCGTCCGAGCCGCCGATCCCGCTGTTGAGGATCACCCGGGCGCCCCGGGCGATTTCGGCATTCTTCCGGGCCAGCGTGCAGATCTCGCTGTCGGGGGAAGTGTAATTGGGCTCCATCGCCTGCATGATCCGGTAGGAGATTCCCGGATGCCGGCCGACGATCTCGTCGATGGCCGCGAGCATTCTGGCGCAGGGTACCCCCTGGGGGAGCCGGATGTCCACCTCGGCCGTACAGTTTTCCGGAATCATGTTGACCATCCACCCCCCGTTGATCTTTCCGATGTTCAGGGTGATCCCCATGAGCACATCGGTGGCCCCCGCTCCTTTCATCTGGTCCACCACGCTCCGGCCTTCCTCGAGCACCCGGGCCACATCGCTGGGGGCGATGATGTCCAGGCCGACCACCCCCTCGAGATCGGTGAGAAAACGCATCATTTTCTTGATCGCATTGTCGCCGATATGGACGTAGGCGCCGTGAGCCCCGATCCCTTTGGCGGTCACCTCAAAAAAGATCCGCCCCTTCTCGGCAAAGGAGACTTGAGCGGTCGAGGTCGGCTCGCCGTTGAGCATGGCGTCCCCGGTGACCAGGGGGACGTTGTCCAGCAGCCATAGGGTCCCCCATCTGCCCCCGGTCTCTTCGTCGGAGACCAGGGTCAGGACGATCTCGCCCTTGAACCGCCGGGTGAGCCTGGACAAAAAGAGGAAGGCCATCACCGATGCGGTGCATCCCCCCTTCATGTCCGATGCCCCCCGACCGTAAATCTTTCCGTCGACCACCGCCCCGCTCAACGGATCCCGCTCCCAGCGGCCGGGATCCCCGCAGGGGTAGGTATCCAGATGACCGTTGTAGACCAGGCGCCGGCCGGGCGCGCTTCCCTGGAGGCGGCCGACGATGTTGGGCATTTTTTCCTGGGGGGCATGAATCGTAAAGGAAAGTTTTTCGTTTTCCAGAAACCGGCCGATGAACTCGACCAGCCGGGTGGTGTCTCCGGGAGGGTTTTCGCTGGATATCTTGACGATGTCCGAGCAGAAACCGATGACCTTTTCCCGGTTGTCGTCGATCAGTGTGAGAAGTTCTTCTCTTCCTTCCATGGGCGTACCTCCTTTTACCGTTCTTTCAGCCGTACATCCAGGCTGTCCCGAAGCCCGTCCCCGATCAGGTTGAACGCCATCACCACCAGGAATATGGCCAGTCCCGGGAAGGTCGAGATCAGCGGGGCGGTATGCATCCAGCCCCTGCCCTCACTGACCATGATTCCCCATTCCGGGGTCGGGGGCTGCACCCCCAATCCGAGATAGCTGAGCACCGCCCCGAGCAGGATGGCATTTCCGATCTGCAGTGTCGTATAGACCAGAACCGGGGGGAAGCTGTTGGGAAGAATATCTGAAAAAATCGTTCGAAAATCCGATGCCCCGATGACCACCGAGGCCTCGGTGTAGGGAAGCTCCTTTATCGAAAGCACGGCGGAGCGGACCACCCTCGCATAGGAAGGGACGGATCGAATGCCCACCGCAATCATCACGTTGATCAGGCCCGGACCCAGAATGGCCATGACGGCGATGGCCAGCAAAATGGCCGGAAAAGAGAGCATGATATCCATCAGGCGCATCAGAATATTTTCCGCAGCCTTGAAATACCCGGACAAAAGGCCGATGGTCCCGCCGATCAGCAGCCCCACGGCAACGGACACAAACCCGACCACGATGGAAAGCCGCCCCCCGAAGAGCACCCGGGACAGGATGTCCCGGCCGAACTGGTCGGTGCCCAGCCAATGGCTGGCGGACGGCCCCTGGAGTCGATCCGAAATCGACTGGGCGCGGGGATCGTACGGGGCCAGCAAGGGGGCCAGCACGGCACTCATCGTCATCAGGATCAGGATGATCAAACCGCCCGCCGCCAGCCGGTGCTTGAGAAAACGGCGGGAGGTTGCCCTGAAGAAACTGTAGCTTTTTTCAGTCATACCGTATTCTTGGATCCAGAAAGCCGTAGAGCAGGTCGACGGCCAGGTTGATCATAACGAAAATAACGGCGAAAAAGAGAATGCACCCCTGAATGACCGGATAGTCCCTCGAGGAGATGGCCTCGACGACCAGCCGGCCGAGCCCCGGCCAGGAGAATATGGTTTCGGTCACCACCGCCCCGCTCAGCAGAATCCCGTACTGGAGCCCCATGTAGGTGACCACCGGGATCAGCGCATTGCTCAACGCATGCCGGATGATCACCCATTTTTCGGGCAGCCCCTTGGATCTGGCGGTCACCACATAGTCCTGGCGCAGCACCTCGAGCATGGTCGAGCGGGTCAACCGCGCGATCATGGCGACCGAAATTCCGGCAAGGCTCAATGCCGGTAGCGCCAGGTGCTTCAACTCCTCAAAGGACCAGAAATCGATTGCCCTCCCCCCTGTGGGGAACCATTCCAGCTTGAGTGAAAACAGCCAGATGAGGAGAATGCCGATCCAGAAGATCGGCAACGAAATCCCCGCCAGGGCGCCTACCATGCTCAAATGATCGAAAATGCTGTACTGTTTCACCGCGGAGACCACCCCCACGATGATGCCCAAAATCCCGGCCAGGATCAGGCTGGCGGTGGTCAATTCGAATGTCGCCGGGAAAAATTCCTTGATCAGTCCCCACACCGGCATCCGGCTGTGGATGGACCGGCCCAGGTCCCCGTTTACGGCACGGAGGACGTAGGTGAAATACTGGACGTGCAGGGGCCGGTCCAGTCCAAGCACTTTGCGGGTTTCGGCCGCCTGCTGCTCGGTGGCGTCCATTCCGGCCAGGATCATCGCCGGGTCTCCGGGAATCAGATGCACGATGGAAAACACCAGGATCGACACCCCGATGAGAACCGGAATGGTCGCCAGCAGTCTGCGAAGAATGTATAGCAGCATCGAGATCTACTTCATGACCTTCTTTGCGTCCATCAACCGGTACATCCCGTGGATGGGATGCAATTTGAGGTCTTTGACGTAATCCCAGGCACCCACCAGCCAGGTGGAGTGGGGCATCGGAATCAGAACCGCCCGGTTCATGAAATCCTGCTCCATTTCCTGGAATGCCTTGATCCGTTCCTCCGGCCGGGTGGTCGTTACGGTAATTTTTCGAAATTCTTCCGTCTTGGGATCGCACCAGTACATGTGGTTCGGATACGGCATCGATTCGCAGATGAACCAGTAGGCGATGTCCGCGGTGGAGTGGGTGCCGTTCACATACCGCATATCGTGCTCGCTGGCGCGCATGGCGTTTTGCCAGGCGGCGTATTCCAGCTGCCGGATGACCGGGTCGGCGCCGATTTTCCGCCACTGCTCCTGAACGATGGTCAGGATGTTCGCCTGCAGCTCATCGTATATATAGACGGTAAATTGAAGGGGTTTGCCGTCCTTGACCCGGATCCCGTCTGCGCCCCGCTTCCACCCGGCCTCGTCGAGAAGGGCGTTGGCCTTTTCCGGATCATAGCTCGGGGCGATCTTTGCCATCTGGTCCTTGGGCGTGTGCCCCTCGACCCCCGGACCCCACAAGCCGATGGACGGCTCGGCAAACCCGTTGTAGGCCATCTCGACGATCGGTTTCTGGTTGACGGCATACATCAGCGCCCGTCGAAGCTTTTCATCCTTCCAGAGCTCCTTTTTGAAGTTGAATCCCAGATGGTGGATGCTGTTCTGGGGCTTGACCACCACGGCGAGCCCTTGTTTCTTGGACAGCCGCGGGGCATCTTTGGGGGAAAGCGAAATGTCCATGTCGATCTCGCCCCGCTCCAGGGCCGCGCTCCGGGAGGCCTCTTCGGGCATGGCGCGGATGATCACCCGTTTCACATGGGCCGGCCCTTTGTTGTCGTAAAAGGCCGGACCCCATTTGTACTCGGGGTTCCGTTCAAGCACGACCTGCTCCCCGCGGACCCACTTTTTCATGACAAACGGTCCGGTTCCCGAAATCGATTCCGGAAGGACACCATAGTCGGCCCCGTACTTTTTGACCGCCTCGGCATCCGGGATGCCGCCGTAACCCCACTCGGTCTGGCTGATCATGTTCAAAAAGACCAGGTTCGGATATTTGAGCTTAAATTCGATGGTGTAGTCGTCGATGATCCGGGAACTCTCCAGCGAGCTGATTTTGCTCTTGGTGGGAAGCTCGCTCTGCCACATGTCGAAGTGCGCCTTGACGTCCTTGGCGGTGAACTTTCGGCCCGAGTGGAACTTGACGTTTTTCCGCAGATGAAAGGTCCAGACGGTTCCATCGGCTGAAACATCCCATTTCTCGGCAAGCCCGGGATGGACCTTTCCCTGGTTGTCGTGGATCACCAGTGCGTCATACATCAGCATGCCGATCCAGATGTTGGGCAGGGACGATGTTTTCCCGGGCAAAAAGTTGTTCGGAGCCCGGTTGTAGGCGACGATCAGCGTGTCGGGATCGGTTTTGGCCTGGGCCGGTTGCACCGCACCCGCGGCCAGCAGCCCGAAGACCGCCATACCGATGACCCATTTTTCAAATGTCGATCGCTTCATTTTCATACTCCTTTCTTTGGTATACGTTCAAAGTGAATCGGGGGGCGGATCCAACGCGACCAACCACACCCCGCCGGTCTACCGTCGATCCCGGATCAGCGGCATCGTCGAACAGTGGATTCCCCCGCCTGCCATCTGGCATTCGGTGTAATCGATGGGGACCACCTCCACCCCGGCCCGGGTCAGCCGTTCGGCCGTACCGTCCCCGTTGTTGATGGCCAGCAGGACTTTGCCCGGACGAACGGCCAGGACATTGGTCACCCGCGGGTTGTCGGCCCAATGGGTCTCCACCGTGTTGATCCCCCGATCGCCCAACAGGTCCAGCACCCAATAGGGGAGCCGGGTGATGTTGACCAGCGCCAGCTTTTCATCCACCATGACCAGGGCGCCGTCGATATGCAGGGCATGGCCCGTCAAGGGCACCCGGTAAAGTTTAACCCCCATGGGTGCGAGTACCTCCTCGATCTGCCGGGCCGCCTCTTCGTTTTGCCGGTAGGACATCCCGATGACCGCCGCGGTTTCGTCCAGAAAGGCGAAGCTGCCCCCCTCGAACAGGCCGGTACCGTGAATGGTGCGCAGGATCGGAGCCCCCAGGGCCGCCACCCTGCGGGTGACGTAGGCCTCTTCGCCCCGGCGCCCGGTGCCGGGATCTTCCCCTACCGGCCCCATCCGTGCGATGATGATCCCGCCCGGTACGGCAATCCCGTTGTCTCGCGTGTACATGGCTTTGGGATCACGGGGAGAGCCGTCGACGTAAACCACTTCGACACCGTCCTTTTTCATGGCCTCCACCATGGCATCGTGCTCGGCCTGCATCTTGGCAAGGTCCGGTGCCTTCCGGCTGCGAAAATACCACTGCTCCTTTCGATCGATCAAGGCTTCGATCTGAGGATCGAACTTGTCTTCGGTCATGATCCGGATTTCGTCTCCGGGCCGGTGGACCAGCACCATCCGCAGCGGCCCCACATCGTTGAAGACCCCCCAGCGACGCCCCCAGACCCGCTGCTGCATCTCCGGGTCTTCGAAAGGGGGGACGGCCTTGGGGGGAAAGGCCTTGAGCACCTCATGGTAGTACTGCGCCGTGTCTTGAAGACTCATTTTGAATTTTTCTCCTTTCTCGGTTTGAACCCGCCTCAAACCACCCCCATAAACCCAGGGCCTGTGACCGGTGCGGCATCCTTCGGGGATCCCGGCGGGATCGAACGGATTTCCTCGATCCGATGGCAGCCGGCGAGATGCCCCCCGCCGAAATCCACCATGGGCGGCTCCTTTTGCGCGCATCGAGGTTCGGCGTACTTGCATCGGGTGCGAAACCGGCACCCGGAGGGCGGATCGATCGGGGTCGGCACGTCTCCTTCAAGCAGCTTTCTTTCCCTGACCCGATCCGGATTGGGAACGGGTACCGCCCCCATCAGCGCTTCGGTGTACGGGTGCAGCGGCCGGGTGTAGATCTCTTTTTTCGGCGCCACCTCGACCAGCTTGCCCAGGTACATGACGGCCACCCGATTGCTGATGTGCTTGACCACGCTCAGATCGTGGGATATGAGCAGATAGGTCAGCCCGAACTCCTGCTGCAGATCCTGCAGCAGGTTGATCACCTGGGCCTGGATGGAGACATCCAGGGCCGAGACCGGCTCGTCGCATACGATCAGCCTGGGATTGAGGGCCAGCGCACGGGCAATGCCGATGCGCTGCCGCTGGCCGCCGGAAAATTCATGGGGATACCGTTCGGCCTGCTGGGGGCTGAGGCCCACATGCTCCATCAGCTCGCGCCGCCTTTTATCCCGCTCCGGTTTGGGTACCCCCTGAATCTTCATCGGCTCGCCGATAATCGTGGCGACGGTTTTCCTCGGGTTCAGAGAGCCGTAAGGGTCCTGAAAGATCAACTGCATGTCCCGCCTGAACGTCCGGATCTGTTTTTTCGAAAGCGTGGTGATGTCCCGCCCCGCAAAGAAGATCTTCCCGGAAGTGGGTTGAATGAGCCGGAGGATGAGCCGCCCGAGGGTCGATTTGCCGCAGCCGCTTTCACCGACCAACCCCAGCGTCTCTCCGGTTCGGATATGCAGGGAGACCCCGTCGACCGCGCGCACCACGGCCCGCCGGGCAAAAATCCGTCCTCTCCTGGTCAAGGCAAAGTGCTTGGCAAGATCTTGGATATCCACCAGGGCGGCTTGGGCCACACAGACTCCTTTCAATCGACCGCCTCGGTTTGGGGGTGTGCCGCTGTGGGGTACAGCCAGCAGCTGACCCGGTGTGCCGGTTCGATGTCCGCCAAGTCGGGTTCGCTCTGGCTGCAGATGTCCATGGCCGAATCACACCGGGGGTGAAATCGGCAACCCGACGGCATGTTCAACGGATCGGGAACCCGCCCCCGGATGATGCGGAGCCGTTCCTTATCTTCATCCAGACGGGGGATGGAGCCCAGCAGTCCGATCGTGTAGGGATGACGGGGGTTTCTGAAAAGGGCTTTGGTGTCGGCCGATTCCACCACCTTTCCGCTGTACATGACGTAAATCCTTTCGGCCACCTCCGAGACCACGGCAAGATCATGGGTGATCAGCAGAATGGCCATGCCGAGCTGCTTTTGAAGATTTTCCATCAGCGCCAGGATTTGAGCCTGGATGGTCACATCCAGTGCGGTGGTCGGTTCGTCCGCGATGAGCAGTTTGGGTTCACAGGACAGCGCCATTGCAATCATCGCCCGCTGCCGCATGCCCCCGGACATCTGATGCGGGTACTCTTCGACCCTGCGCTCGGGGCTCGGAATGCCCACCCTTCGCAAGGCATCCACAGCCCTCCTGCCGGCCTCCCGCTTGCTCACCCGGTTGTGGAGCCGAATGATTTCGGTGATCTGCTTTCCGATCGTCAGAACCGGGTTTAGGCTGGTCATCGGTTCTTGAAAGATCATGGAGATGCTGCCGCCCCGAATGGTGCGCATCTCGGCTTCGGTCTTTGCAAGCAGATCGGAACCCTCCAGGAAGATCTTTCCCCCGGCGATCCGGGCGGGAGGGTCGGGAAGCAACCGCATGATGGAAAGGGAGGTCACACTTTTGCCGCAGCCGCTCTCTCCGACCACACCGATGGTGCCCCCTTTGGGGATGACCAGGTCGATGCCGTCGACCGCCCTGATCAATCCTTCGGAAGTGTAAAAACACGTCCGCAGGGCTTCAACAGTCAGCAGTCGCCCACCGTTGTGTTCTCCCCCCGGCTGCATGTCAGACTTCTGGATCTCGAATCAACGATCCGGTCAGGCAGTGGATGGATCCGGAGTTCATCGGCCCGACCAGGCTCGCACAGTCCACCTCGACGACGTTTACCCCGATGCTCTCGAGCCATTTCGTCCCCTTGGGATCCCCGGCCGGCCGAATCACTTTCCAGGGCTCGAGCACGACCCCCGTATCCGGACCGATTCTCCACCCCCGGGGATCCGCCCAGGTCAACTCTTCCGGGGGAACGATAAATTGCCAGTCCATTTCCGCCTTCATCCAATCCACCAGGAAGGGGTCCAAATATTTCGGATCCTGCACCGAGGTGTGCCGCGCCACCATGGCATAGTGACTGGCACCGAAGCGGGTGCCGTAGCCCGGGCACATTCGGATATCGACTTCCGGGTCCTGCTCCTTGACGATCCTGGCAAACTGCATATGCCCGGACTCGTTCGCCCGCATCACCTCCGGCCGGCAGGTGTTGGCACGGGGATAATGGACCGAAACAATCAGGTGTTTCTCATCCAGCCACCCCACGGGACCGCCCTCGATCATTCCCTTTCCGGTAATCATGCCGACCACCGGGCAGCCGATCCTGGCCAGGGTTTTAAACGTCGGGGCTTCCTCTCCGCGGCGGATGTGATCGTACATTCTGAGAATGATCTGCCCGTAGACGCCCGCATGGCAGACGTCGTCGCAATAGATGGCCTTTACCTGGTATGCAGGATCATTGGTGTCCGGATCCCGGATGACGACCTCCACCCCTTCGGCCTGGTACGCTTTGACCAGGTTTTCATGGTGCCGGATCATGGTGTCCAGATCCGGTGCAAACGACATGCGCCATGCCGCCAACGAGCTGTCGTGGGGAGGCCAGGGGGTCGGCTTCCCCACGGACAGAAATTCCTTTCCGGGACGATGAAGCAGTGCCATCCTCAGTTTGCCCACCGTGGTATTGGCCTTCCAGCGTTTTCCCCACCATTTTTCCAATTCGTCTTCAAATTCGGAAACCACCTGGGGGTGGAACTTGCGATAAACATCTGCAAGGCCTTTACCACTGGCCTTTTTAAAATACGATTCCCGGGTTTCCCTTTCCATTCTCCGCCTCCTTATCTGTTAAAACACCCGTTGATGCTTCATCGGTAACCTTCTTTGCCGCTTTCTTATCCGTCTGCCCGCATACCGACTGTTTCCATGCAAAAGTTCACCCCGCGCCTCAAGGGTTCCATGATCCATTGGAATTCAGAAGGCCGTCCGCGCTGCCATGAGTGGAAACCCGGCCGGCTGAAGGGACTGAAAAGATTCGAATCAGTGGGGCATAGTTCGCAAAAGGCTGTCCGCTTGTCAAGAAAAAACGGAGATCACCGGGATACCCCTCCGTTCATCCCTCCCGTGTGAGGGTCTCCTGCATGCAGAGGCTGGCCAGGAACGCCGCGACCCCGCAGAAAAAAAGGACCTGGAATCCGCCCCGGTAGCCGGCCAGCGTAAAGGCGCCCTCCAGGCGCCCGTGCCGCTCCAGGATATAGCCGAAAACCGGTTGAAACACCGCCCCGCCGATGAAAGGAAAGATGTTGACCAGCCCGGTGGAGGTTCCGGCGATCTGAACCGGGAACAGCTCCTTTGTGGTGGTGAACGCCACCACCACGATGGCGCTGGAAAAGATCCCCAGCCCGAAGCAGGCGGCATACAGAACCCCGATGGGCAGGCGATCGGTATAAAAGGCGAACATCGCGCTGATTCCCAGGGTGACGGCGCTCGACCCGATCAGCACCGGCTTGCGCCCCTTGAACACCCGGTTGGAAAAAAAACTCATCAGCGGGCTGCCCGCGATCATCCCCACGGCCAGCATGGACAGGACATGCCCCGCCTGGGCTTTGGTCAACCCATAGATCTGCATCAGGAACGGACCACCCCACAGGCCCCCGAAAGTAAAAAAGACCGCGCAGTTGAAAAAAAACCAGATCGCAACCGGCCAGAACCTGGGCGAGGACAGGACCTTTCGCATCCCCGCCATCAGGCCCCCAGGAGGACGACCGGAAACCGCACCGTCGGTAACCGACGGCCAGCCCAGATCCGATGGGCGATCCCGGACAAAAAGCCAGACCAGTACGGCCAGTACCAGGGTAAAGACCCCCACCGCCACAAAGGACATGCGCCAGCCGATCCGGATGCTCAGAAGGGCCAGCGGGGTGGCTCCCGAAAGGGTGCCGAGGCCCCCCATGGCCATGAGGATGCCGGTCATGGTGGCGAACTCCTTTGCCCGGAACCACTCGGCCAGCACCTTTAGGGTCGGCACGAACAGCATCGATACCCCCAGACCGACCAGGGTTCGCCCCACCATGGCCTGGGCGAGGGACGGGGCCAGCCCCAACAGAACGGAGCCCACAAAGGCGATGCCGAAAAACAGGGTGATGGTCCTCCGGGGACCCCAGGAGTCCGAGAGAAGCCCTGCGGGCAGTTGCATGACGGCATAGGGGTAGAAATAAGCCGAGCTCAACAGGCCGAGCAGCGCACCCCCGGCCTTCAGATCCCGCATCATGTCCACGGCCACCACCGCCGGGCACAGGCGATGGAAGTACACCAGGACGTAGCTGAACGCAAGAATCCAGAAGATCAGCCAGCGATACCGGAGCGTTTTATTTAAAAGCTGAGTCATGGCGTGATCCTTTCGCGCCGGTGCGAGGCCCGGCGAATCTGATCGGAACGGGCAGCAAGGGTTCGAAGATGGAAATCAGCGGACCCGCCGGGCGCACTTTTGACAACCACTATAGGGTTATAATAGAGAAAATAAAATAAAAATATCATAACTGCTTAACCTAAAGCGAGAAACCCATGAACGATCGAAAACCGTTTTACGGCATCGCATTCCTCTTCTTGTGCATCTTTCTGCTCGCCGTTGCACCCGCTGCATCCCCATCCGGCCCCCAAGAAGAGGAAACCCCCAAAATTTCTCTGTCCACCGACATGGGCGAAGTGGTGGTGCGGGAGGCCGCGCGCGTCCGAGAGGAACTGAAACAGCAGGCACAGTCCCTCTTCGAGCGAGACCCCATCGGTTGGAACCTGGACACCCTCGAGTCGCTGTACGACTGGGCGCTGTCCCTGCCGATGAAGATCCCCGAACTTTCGGACGACCTCATTGAGCAGGGCCGAATTCTCGGTGCAGTTGGTTCCATCATCGTGCTGATATTTATCTCGGCGGTCCTCTACAGCCTCATCGGGCAGAAACGGGTCTTGACGCGGATCCAATCCCAGGCACAGCCGCTTCAGGAAAAGATCCCCGATCATCTCTATCCCTATGTTCTTTCGATCATAAAGGTCTTGGTCGAAGCGTTTATTCCATTGATATTGTTTGGTTTTTACTCGCTTATCGATGCGATGATCGATTACCGCGCCGCAGGATTTCAGTTCACCGAGAAGGTTCTCATCCTCTGGGCACTGGGGGCGGTGACCATCGGGGTGCTGAGGGAATCGCTGACCCGGGACCTCTTTCCCTCGGCATCGGCTTACGGACGGGAAATTTATCGCCTGGCACGGTTGACCCTGATCTATGTTCTGATCGGTATCGCGGTATTCTGGGGTGCCGAGGCGTTTGAGATCCGTGAGGATATTCTCTCGTTTCTAAGATTTGTCCTCACCGTTTCGATCATCACCGTGGTCTTTTTGCTGTTGTTAAAGAAAAACGTTTGGTTATCTCTGCTTCCGAAACTTCCCTATCATAGCTATCGGGTGTTCATCCATTGGATAGACGGCCATTACCGTCTGCTCATCATATTTTCGTTTGCCGTCGGCCTGCTCTGGAGCCTGGGCTACAAACGGCTGGGCGGGGTCGTTTTGTTCAAGCTCTGGTCGACCTTTGGTGCGTTTGTGGCCATCATGCTCATCTATCATCGGCTTGAAAGCTGGCTGAAAAAATGGTCTGAAAATGTCGACGCCAAAGATGAAACGGCCAAATTTTTCATCGGATCGCTCAAAAGCCTGCTCTTATACGCCACCATCACCGCAACGTGCATCATTGTCTTAAATCTTCTCGGGCTGCTGCACCTGCTTCAACAGGTGATGTCGTTTCCGGTGTTTCATATCGGAGAAACATCGGTCACCTTCTGGACCCTGATCCGGGCCGCTTTGATCCTGCTTGCCTTTGTCTATGCCTCACGGTTGATTCAGGGGTATTTTGATTACAAGGTATACCCCTCCCTTGGGATCGATCCGGGGCTGGGCTATGCGCTGAACACTTTTTTTAAATATACCACCTTTGCCGTCGGGGTCCTCATCTCGCTTCGGATCGTCGGAATCGACCTGCGGCTGTTGCTCGTATTTGCCGGTGCCATCGGTATCGGGGTCGGTCTGGGGCTGCAAAACACTGCGGCCAATGTCATCAGCGGCTTTACGATCATCTTTGGGGGTAAAATCCGAAAGGGGGACTGGATCGAGGCGGGCAATACCATCGGCATGGTCACGGACATCTTCCTTCGGGCCACCAAGGTCAGAACCCGGGACAATATTGAGTATCTGATACCGAATTCGGATCTCATCTCAAAGACCATCGTCAATTATTCCCTCTCATCGCCGATGATCCGGATCGACCTGCCCGTTGGGGTCTCATACAACGCAGATCCGAAAAAGGTCAAAGAAATCCTCATCCGGGTCGCGCAGAAAGAACCGCTGGTTGAAAAGTTCAAAAAACCGGCGGTACGATTTGTCGAATATGGTGACAATTCTATCAATTTCGAACTGCTCTTCTGGATAAATGTCCGGAATACCCCTCGGAAAAAGGTTCGCAGCAGACTCTACTTTTCGCTTTTTGAAGAATTCAAGGCGGCGGGCATCGAAATTCCTTTCCCCCAGAGGGATATCCATATTCGACGCACGGTCGCCCAAACCCGGCAGCCATGAAAGTTTTTTCTTTACAGAAAATTTTCTCCGGCATAATATCCCTGCGCGGCCCGGGAGAAGCCGTCGAAAATTATTCCGCCTGCTTTTGAATTGCACCCCACCCTCCCCGCCCCCTGTGGAAGATCCGCCCCGGGCGGAAAGGGGGACGGGAAGGGTGGGGTGAAAAAGGAATCTCATATAAATCATCTTGGAGAACAGATGCCATGTCGGAGAACTTTGACACCCCAACCCCCTCCCCCGAAAACGGGGAAATCGAAGAACAGAGCTTTGCCGAACTGTTTGAAGCCTATCAATCCGGAATGAGTGAAAACCTGAAAGTCGGGGATAAAATCAACGGAAAAATCATTTCCAGTGATGCCGGCCATGTGTTTATCGATACCGGAACCAAAATCGACGGCGTTGTCGAGCTGGAAGAACTGGTGGATGAAAACGGAGAATTTCCCTATTCGCCGGGGGACCCGGTCACGCTGTATGTCGTCGCGGTCAATGAAAGCGAAATCAAGCTTTCACGGGCGATCTCAGGGGTCGGCGGGCTGGACATGCTCCGGGAGGCGTTTGAAGGGAAGGTCCCCGTTGAGGGAAAAGTCAATTCGGTCATCAAGGGCGGCTTTCAAGTGGAGGTTTTGCACCGAAGAGCCTTCTGCCCCATCAGCCAGATGGATATCAAATATGTTGAAACCCCCGAAGATTACGTGGGCAAGACCTATCGGTTCCTCATCAAGCGGTTCGAAGAAAAGGGCAGGAACATCGTCCTGTCGCGGCGGGAAATACTGGAAAACGAACAAAAAATCGCTCAAAAGGCCTTCCTCGAGGTCCTTTCCGTGGACTCGACGGTGGAGGGCCGGATCACGCGCCTGATGCCTTACGGGGCATTTGTCGAACTGACCCCCGGCATCGAAGGAATGATCCATATTTCCGAGATGAGCTGGTCCAGGGTTCAAAAACCGGAGGAAGCCGTCTCCATCGGGGACACGGTGCGGGTCAAGGTGTTGAGCATCGGAAAAGGCAAAAAGGCCGGGGAGAAAAAGATCTCGCTTTCCATCAAGCAGACCACCGGAGACCCCTGGGACAGCATCGGGGGGAAAATCAATGCCGGGGACCGGCTCAACGGGAAAGTCACCCGCTGCATGGGCTTTGGCGTGTTTGTGGAAATCCTGCCCGGGATCGAAGGGCTGGTGCACATCAGCGAGATGAGCTATGTCAAGCGGGTTTTAAATCCGGAAGACGAGGTCAAGCCGGGGGATTCGGTCTGGGTGATGGTCAAGGAAGTGGATACCGCAAACCGGCGGGTGTCCCTGAGCATCCGGGATGCCGAGGGGGATCCCTGGGCGGATATCTTCGAAAAATACGCCATCGGTCAGATGGTCACCGGTACGTTCGAAAAAAAGGCGAACTTCGGCTATTTTGTAAACCTGGAGCCCGGAATCACCGGGCTGCTTCCCAAGTCCAAGGTGGGTAAAACATCGGGGGCCGCCGCGGTCGATAAATTGACCCCCGGAGACCCGCTGACCGTCACCATCGACGAGATCCGACCCGAAACACGGCGCATCTCCCTCGGGGTTTCCGAAGCCAGGGACGAAGAGGACTGGAAGTCCTTTAGCGGGGATTCCGATCAATCCCTCGGCTCCCTGGGGGAACAGCTGAAAAGGGCCCTCGCGGATAAAAGCGTGGGATAGCCCTTTAGCCGATCTCTTTTCGGCCGTACGGGCAGACGTATACGCACATGCCGCAGACCCGCGCCCCGGTCACCTTTTTTTCCAGATTCTCCCGGTAATCGATGCAGCGGCGAACGTCGAACCGGACATCCCGCGGCTCATCCGGAGAAAAGGCACGCCCGGTAAACGCCTTGGGCGGGCACGCATCCACGCACTGCCTGCAATCCCCGCACCGGTTTTCAACCGGCCTGCCGGTTTTGAGCGGGGCATCCGTCAGGACGGTGACCCAGCGGACCCTGGGGCCGAATTCCGGTGTAACCAGCAGGCAGCTGGGACCGATCCAACCCAAGCCCGCAAGATGCGCCGCAAGCTTGTGGGAAAACAGCCCCACGGCCTTTTCCGGGTCCAGGGTCTGAGAAGCAGGGATGAGAAGCGTCTGAAAGCCGCTTTCATTCAACATCACGCTGACCCTCAGCGCAATCCGGTTCAAGGACGCATTGACCGTATCATAGAGATAATCGTAGGTCCGGGCGACGGGGATCTCCTTGTGCCGGGGGAGCTGATCCACAATCCCGTCATTCATGCTGACGCTCATGGACACCGCACGCGGATAGCGGGTCAGAAACGCGCCCCCCTGCTGTTGGATGAACGATTCGGCCGGTTTGAGGTCGGCCACCCCGAAGACCCGCGCCCCCAGGTTTCGGGCCTCGCGTTCCAGCCTGCTTTGAAGTTCTGCAAGAGTATCCGACGGCATGCCCCCCTCCAAGCTAACAGGTTCCGGGTTCAAAGTTCAGGGTTCAGGGTTCCGGGTTCAGGTGACCCGGTGGATCGGTTTTCCCTCAAGATAGGCGATCACGTTTTCCACCGCACCGCTGTTGAGCAGATCAACCCCCTCGGGGGTCATGTCTGCGCAATGGGGGGTGAGCACCACCTGCTCGCAGGACAGCAGCGGATGATCCGGAGGGACCGGTTCTTGTTCATAGACGTCGATGCCCGCACCCCCCAGATGCCCGGAATGCAGCGCTTCGACCAAGGCTGCGGTATCCAGGACAGCCCCCCGGGCGCCGTTGAGCAGGATCGCGCCCTTTTTCATCATCTGAAGCTGCCGGGTACCGATCAGCCCCTTGCTCTGGTCGGTCAGCTTCACATGAAGGCTGACCACGTCGGACCGCTTGAGCAGGTCGTCCAGATCGACAAAGGTTACCCCCAGCGCTTGAGCCCTTTCCGGGGTGGGGGTATAGGTCCAGGCAATCACGTCCATGCCGATCGCCTTTCCGAGCCGGGCCATTTCCGCACCGATAGCACCGGTTCCGACGATACCCAGCACCTTTCCCTGGAGAAAGATGTTGTCCATTCGGAGCCATTTTCCCGCCTTGAGTCCTGCGGTCATATACGCCACTCGTTTTGCCGCGGCGAACATCAGCCCGAACATGTGTTCGGCCACCACCGGTGCGGTGCGCCCCGGCTGGTTGCAGATCATGATCCCCTGGGCCTTGGCGGCTTGAAGGTCGAACATATCGGTGCCGATCGAACAGGAGGTGATCATCTTCAATTTCGGCAGCTGGCGGAACTCTTCGGCCCCCCACGTCACGACCCCCCGGGTGTTCATAATAATGTCGGCATCCCGGACACGGCGGACCTTTTCTTCCGAGGAACCGGGCCGGTCCGTGTAAAGCACGACCTCCCCGTAAGGTTTCAGCCGCTCCAGATGGGGGGAACCGGCGATCTGGACGGGATTATCCCCGGGAACGACGATCGTGACACGTTTTGCTGCAGCCATGCTTCATCCTCCTTTTATCGTATAGTTAGTATCCATCCATAAATAACCTTTATTCCCCTCCCCCTCGATGGGGGAGGGTCAGCCCGCCAGAGGCGGATACAGGTAGGGGTGATAATATCTTGATAATATGCATAAAACAGGTATCGAGTGTCCCCCTCCCCTAACCCCTCCCACCAGGGGAGGGGAATTTATGGATGGAAACTAGTTAAGGGCAGGGTACACGTGTCCATACTACAAAATATTTTCTCCGTAAAGGGATAACAGCGGGTTACCGTCGATTTTCGGTGCACCGGAGCGCATCCCATCGGGCGAGGGCACCAGCCAGTGTATGCTTTGCGGTCAAAACAGGACGGGGCAGGGGACCTTTGTCCAGCGAGCGGTGAAAATCCGCAACTGTTAATTTTTCTTGAACATGTGTTAAAAAATTATCTGCTTAATCCTGCACCCCTGGACGGTCGAGATTAGTTTTCATTAAAATAACAGAGAGTTAAAAAAGTATCTCTCCCTGGCATGCACCTTGCTTTTACCTGTCATCCGGCAGTCTTTATTCAAAACAGTGCAAGGAGGGAATGCGAAAATGAAAAAGAACCACCCCCATGGGAAAATGGTCACCCGCTGGATGCTTGTCTTGGCTCTCTGCCTGCTTTTGGCTCCGGCAACCGCTCGTGCGCTCGATGTGTTAATCGAGGTTTCCCCCAATGTCCTGAACATCCAGAGCAATGGGACGGTTGTTACGATCCATACGGACCTCAGCTATGGCGATGTGGACGTTTATTCGGTTTACCTCAACGGCATCGCCATCCAAAGCTGGAAGGCCGACAATCGCGGCAATTTTGTCGCAAAATTTTCAATGAACGAAGTCAAGACACTCGATGGGTTGGCCATCGATGCATACAATACCCTGCAACTGGTGGGAGTAACCATGGCCGGCGAGCCCTTTGTGGGGCAGCAGGATATACGGGTCATAGACGTCATCCCGCAAAATCCCTAAGCAGAATGCCCTTTGGGGGGTTGTACCAGCCCTAAGGGGGCAGGTTCACACCCTGCCCCCCGTCCCCTTTGGAAATCCGGCGGCATACGCCCGAGGCTAGGAGCAGGGTCTACGCAAGGTCATGACGGCCTGTGGGGACGGGCTCCGCATGGGCAGGCTGCTTTCGATCGTTCATCTCAACGAATTGATCCTCAACTATTTTCCCACAGGTCTGTGATCTCTTTTTCGAGACCCAGGCGATTCAGGGTGCGGCGAAGCGGCTTTCCGGTTTGATGGTCCCAGCCCATCTGCCGGTAATATTCGTGGATCATCCCTTTGAAATAGGGCCTTGCGGTAATCCCCTCGGCCGGACCGTCGGTGGGAGCGGCCAGCAGCCGCTCGGACACGCCGTCGGTTTCAGGGGTGAGCCCGTGCCGGATGTTGAAGCATCGCTGGAGGTTTAAGATCCGCTCACCCACGGTCAAAGCCTCCTCCAATTCGAGCCGCCGCCCGGTGACCGCTTCGAAAACATCCAGCAGGTTTTTGAGCTGGGGTTCCGGAACCACAAAATCGCAGACCGCGCAGGCATCCACGAAAACCTTGCGCAGCCCCCCCTTTCGCACCGCTTCGGGCTGCCGGTCGGGCGAGCGCTTATCGATTCCCTGGGGAAAACCGAGTTCTGCGACCGGAGCCCCCGAATGGAGCCCCGGGGAGTGTTCGGTGGTCGGACCCGAGCCGGCCACGGCAAAGGCGAGGTTTCGGCCGATCAACCCGCGGATATCGATGCATTTGGGCGACATGTTTTTCCGGGTGGTCACCACATAATCCAGCGCCTTGCCCCCCATGCGCATTGCGGCGATGGCCGCCCCTTCGGCCAGGATATCCCCGAAACCTTCCCGGACGGCCATCTTGTCCATCATGGCGCGCACGGCCCCGGTGTTGCCCCAGGTCATGTCCAGCCCGTCCAGCCGCTCCCGGGACAAAAGCCCCTTTTCATAGGCCTCCATGGCCAGACTCAGCGCCCAGGCCGCCCCGATGGCATCCATCCCCAGCCGGTCGCAGTGGTCCTGGAGCATGGTCACCGCCCCTGCGTCCTGGATGCCCAGGTTGGATCCGAAACCGGCCAGCAGCTCGTATTCGGGTTCTTCCCCGATAAATCCGCGATACGGACCTTCGGTGACCTCCACCGTATGGACGTGACGCATGAAACACCCGTAACAGGGCTTGTGCGTTTTCTTGTAGGTGTTGCGGATGTACTGGCCGGTGAGTTTTTCGCAGTCGAACCGGTTGGTGGTCAGGTTCTTTATGGGCAGTGCGCCGATGTCCTGGTACCGCTGGACGCCGCCGCCGGTTCCCCATTTGTACAGGCTGGTCGCCACACCCGCCGCCTTCCAGAATTTGGCAAGCTCGAACAGCCGCTGCCTGTCTTTCACCTTCGGGCGGCGCTTTCCCCGCACGGCGATGGCCTTGAGTTTTTTGGATCCCATCACCGCACCGAACCCGCCGCGGCCGGCGATGTGCCCCTTGTCGTTTTCAATGCAGGCCAGCCGGTTGAGGTGTTCCCCGGCCGGACCGATGCAGGCGGTCCGCACCCGCGGGTCGCCGTGTAGGTCACAGATCGCATCTTCGGTGTCAAAGGTATCCTTCCCCCAGAGACCTGCGGCGTCCCGGATCTCGACGACCTCATCGGTGATCCACAGATAGACGGGCCGTTCGGAAGCGCCTTGAAGGATGATGGCGTCATGCCCGGTGGCTTTGAACTCCGGCCCCCAGAACCCCCCCGAATCCGATACCGACAGGGTGAACAGCGTCTGGGGGGATTTGCCCACCACATGGTACCGGCAGGCGCCGGGAACCGCAGTTCCGGTAAGCGGGCTGACCGCAAAGACCAGGCGGTTTTCCGGATCCAGCGCATCCACCCCCGGCGGGACTTCGTCATACACGATCCGGACCCCGATGCCGATCCCCCCGATATAGTCCCGGACGGTTTGGGGGCTCAGTGTTTCATGGGTGATCTTTTGCTCGGTCAGATCCACACGAATCAGGCGAACCAATGGGGGGGCTTCCATTCGACACACGCCTCCTTTTTTTTGTTATCCTCCCGTCAACAGGAGGTGAAGGTAGATCTCGTCTCCGTCGGATACCGGGGTGTCGAGTTCCTCGGGATATGCGCTTTTCCGGTTGACGTAAAGGTCGATATTTTTCAACAGTTCACCCGAGGTCGAAAAGAGGACCCGTTTGATGTCCGGGAAACGGTCCGTCAGGTGGTCCAGACACGCTCCGACGGTCTGCCCTTGGACCTCGACGCGATCGCTGCCGCCGGTAAAAACCCGATGCGTCGGGTGGATATGGAGGATTACCGTCATCGATTGGGCCTAAAAATCTAACCCTCCTTGAGCAGGGCCGTGAACTCGGACAGATCGTTCAATTCCTCGATGCGCATGCCCACATCCCAGATCTTCTGCGCCTTTTTATCGGAGACCAGGTCCCCGGCCAGGGACATGAACTTGTTTTCCAGCTCCCGATCGGATACCGGAAATTCGGGTTCCCCCTTGGGCAGATCGATTCGATGGGTGAAGGTTTTGCCGTCCGCTGTGGTGATCTCGATGATGCTGGGCCATTTTTCATCATAGAGACGGTCCAGCTCATCGTCCGCCCGGACCGCCACCTTTGCGGCCAGTTCCAGGATCCGGGGGTCTTTGATTTTATCCTCGGTAAACTGCTCGCGCCAGGCCGCCCCTTCCAGAAGCGCCACCGCAATGATATACGGGTTGCTGTATTTGGCTTCGGCCACGGTGCGCGGCCGGGGGTTGTTTCCTCGGCTGGAGACCCGGAAGGTCCGGTCGACGATGGCAACGATCCGGTCCGGATCGACGGGGTGGCGCTGTTTGATGGCCAGGGTGGCGTCGATGGCCGCATGGTGCTGGCGGCAGCAGGCATACGGTTTGATGCCGGTCTGAAGAATCATATACTCCTTGCCGATCCCCGCAAGGCCCTTTGCAAAATCATAGGACTGGGCGACGGCTCGGGCATAACCGAAATCCCCTTCGATGCCCGTGTCCGCCCCTTCGAAATCGAACCGTCGCATCTTTGCGGCGACAATGCCGGTAAAGGCCCCCCACCCCATGATCACGTCCTTGGTGCTGAAACCGCGTTTGAAGGTTTCAAACGGGGAGATGGGGGACAGGTACGCGGCTGAGCCCAGCACGCCGGCGATGGCTTTCCCGTCAAAGCCGTAGAGTTTGGCGGCCGCCGCCGCACCGGAAAAGGTGCTCAGGGTTCCGGGCGCCAGCAGGGGCCGGTCCACATAGATCGATGGGCTGACCGCAAGCCCCACCCGGATGCCGACCTCGTAGCCGGCCACCACAGCGGCGATCAGCGCCTTGCCGGAAAGGTTCATCTCCTCGCACAGGGCGATGGCCGCCGGGATCGTGGAAACCCCCGGGTGCGTGTGCGAGGTACGGTGCACATCGTCCAGCTCGAGATGAAAGGTCATGGTGGCGTTGGCCAGGGCCGCGTATTCGGCCCCGGCCCTGCCCCCCGACCCCCAGAGGGTCGATTGTCCCTTTGTCGAATTTTGCCCGATATATTCGGTGATCTTTTGCCCGGAAACCGAGCGGTAGCCCGACAGGGCGATGCCCGCGACATCCAGGATTCTCTTTTTGGCCTCGTCGATGACCGGCTGGGGCAATGCGTCATACCCAACCGCTTCTACAAATTCCGCCAGCACAGATGTAAAGGATTGCATCGGTCCTCCTTTTTGAAAGGTTTCCCCCCATGGTCCCCTGCTCCGCAAAGGGGCCTCCGGATCCGAACTCAGAACAACCGGGTGATCTCGTCCACGTCGAAACTGGGCCACGGCGCGGGCCTGCCTTGCGCTTCGGCCTCAATCCCCTGCCCCGAACCCAGGACTTCCCCGATACCCGCTGCGGCCACCCCGGCGGCTCTGATGTTCTCTATAAGCCCCGCTTCGGCCTCCCTGCGGCAGCATATCAGAAGGCTTCCCGAACCGATCAACCCCATGGGATCGATCTTCAGCAGGCGGCAGACCTCCCGGGTTTGGGGAAACACGGGGATCCGATCGATATTCACCTTTATCCGGTGCCGGCCCGAGATGCTCAACTCCTTTACCGCGGTGGCCAGCCCCCCCTCGGTGACGTCGTGCATGGCACTGACCCCCCCGGTGCGCCCTGCGATTTGCGCCTCCGGAAGAATGCTGATCTGGGACAGGAACCGTTTGCAGGTTTCGATGTCCGCATCCTTCATTCCGAGCTTGCGCAGCCGGCCGGCGAATTGCCTGGCGATAATCGCGGTTCCTTCCACGGCAATCCCCTTGGTCAGCACGATCCGGTCGCCGGTGCGGATGTTGCGCTTGTCGATAAGGCCGGTTTTCGACACGGTTCCCGCCAGCATCCCGGTGATCACCGGCCGGGTGACCGCATCGGTGATTTCGGTATGCCCCCCGCACAGGCAGATGTTCCACTGCCGGCAGACCCGCTGGAGTTCCTGCATGGCCTGCCAGATTTCCGAGGCGGTGGTTCCGCACGGGAAAAGAAGCGTGGTCAGAAACCATCGCGGGATGGCACCGGCCGTTGCGATATCGTTGGCGTTGACCAGAACGGCATACTCGCCGATCCCGTCGGTGGCAAAGGTGATCGGGTCGGATTTGAGCACGAGGACCTCTTCGCCGCGCACATCCACCGCCGCGGTGTCTTCACCCACCCCGGGATGGATCAGCACCGATGGGTCCGAAAAGGATACGTCGCTGAAAAATCTTTCCAGCAGATCGTTGGGAAACTTGCCGGCCGGAAGGGGTGTCAGCATCCGGATGATCCCTTTGAGCTCGCTCAGGTCTTCGATCCGATAGTCGCTTTCACCGGTTACGGGAGCCGTTCCGGAGCGGTTGTTCAGTAAGACCGTGGTCGCCCCCGCGGATCGGCCGGCCTGGATGTCGAACAGATAGTCCCCCACCACCATCAGCCGATCGGGGGTGAGTTTGAGCCTGCGCGCTGCGGCCAGCAGCCCCTCGGGATCGGGTTTGGGGCGATAAGGGGCATCCCGGGTCAGTATCAGATCGAAATGATCCGGGCGCAGAGAATCGAAATTTTCAAGCGATCGCTCGACGCACCGCCGGCTGTTTCGGGTGATGATCCCCAGCCGGAGCCCCTTTTTGCGCAGATAAGAGACGGTTTCTTCCGCACCGGGGTTGGGTTCCGCCCTTTCGGCGGCTTCGATCTCGAATCGATCCAGCGCGTCCATGGCGGCCGCCTTCTCTTCCGGATCCGAGAGCCCCTCGATAAACTCGAGGACAGGGTGGTTCGGCGGACAACCGATGGATGCTTTGAAGCTTGGAAAATCCAGTGCTCCGGGCCGGCTCAAGGTGCCGTCGAAATCGAAAAAAACGGCTTCGATGCAATGGGGTTTGGATTTCATGGCAGTCCAATATTCTTTCCGGTCGATCGTGATCCGCTGCACGGATTTTCAGAAACTATAGTCCATCTGCCCCACCGGGGTCAATTCCGCATTCGCCGGGTGTAAAATTCATCCTTGTCAATCCATCCAAACGCATTCATAATGGGTTTATAAAACAGCCCGCTGCGCGTTTCGGCAACCTGCGCCCGGTGGGCAGCCCATTGAAAGGAGAGCCCAGCAGATGAAACAGAAAATCCTTGTGGCGTTTGATGATTCTGAAAATGCCATGCGGGCGGTCGAATTTGTCGCCGGCGCATTTTTGCCGGGCAACAGCGTTACGCTTTTCCACGTCTTGCAGGATAGCGCGGCGCTGTGCGGGATGAACAGCCCGGAGCTTACCTCCTATTTCCTGTCCCAGCAGGCCACCTTTTGCGCCCTGGAGGACCAGAAAAAACTCCTTGTGGAAGGGGCCATGAACCGAGCCCGGGAGGTCCTGCTCACCGCCGGGTTCAACGAAAAACAGATTCACACCAAGGTCTCGACCAAAAAAACCGGGGTGGCCCGGGATATCATTCAAGAGACAAAGGATGGATACACCATGGTCGTTCTGGGCAGACGGGGGCTTTCCGGTATCAAAGAATTTATTCTCGGCAGCGTATCCCAAAAAGTCCTTCACGCCGCAAAGGATGTATCGGTGCTGGTGGTCAACTAGGCGCCCTTGCTGATTGCCTGTGCGGATCAGTATCGGCTGCCTGATGTGCCGATGGATCAGGGTTAAGCATTAATGCCGGTGAACGATCCCCAGCTCAAGGGGTCATTATTCCTTTATCCGCTTGGGACCGCGGGTAAGGGGTGCTGAAAGGGAAAGGGATAACATCATGGGCGATACCTATCCAAAATTCAAGGCGGCGGTGGCGCAGGTTTCACCGGTTTTTCTGGACCGGGAAGCCACCATTGAAAAGGCCTGTCATCTGATGAAGGAAGCCGGCAAAAATGGTGCGCAACTCATCGCTTTTCCTGAAACTTACGTGCCCGGGTATCCATACTGGATCCATTTGGACCTTCATCATCGAAATTATCCGTTTTTCAAAAGGCTCTTTGAGGAAGCGGTGGTCATCCCCAGCCCCGCCACCGAAGAATTGTGCCACGGGGCAAAAAATGCAGACATCTATGTGGTGATCGGGCTCAATGAAAAGCTGTCGACCCAGATGGGAACCCTGTGGAATACCAACCTGATCATCGACAATCAGGGAAAGATCCTCGGCAAGCATCGAAAACTCGTACCCACCTTTGCGGAAAAGATGGTTTGGTCCCGGGGCGATGGCAGCGGACTCCGGGTTTGGGATACGGATATCGGCCGCTTGGGCACCCTTGCCTGCGGCAACAACACC
>ENA-OSEO01002251-OSEO01002251.1-sediment-metagenome-genome-assembly--contig:-NODE-2251-length-28407-cov-6.363713_pt1 | contig 28407 bp, 24 predicted proteins | sample MGYA00237883_ERZ534232 | MGnify/ENA metagenome assembly ERZ534232 | reverse complement strand
GATGGCCGATGAGCTCGGAATGGACGGCATGAGCGCGGGTGTGGTGATCAGCTGGACCATGGAGTGCTATGAGAAGGGCATCCTGACCAAAGAGGACTGCGACGGCCTGGAGCCCAGCTTTGGCAATGAGGATGCCGCCATCGCCCTGATGGAAAAGATGGCCTACCGCGACGGTATCGGCGATCTGCTGGCGGAGGGCACCAAGCGCGCCTCCGAAAAGCTCGGCAAGGGCAGCGAGCACTTTGCCATGCACTGCAAAGGGCTGGAGCTGCCGGGCTATGACCCGCGCAGCCTCAAGACCACAGCCGCGGGCTATGCGGTGGGCACCCGAGGAGCTTGCCACAACCGGTCACTGGCCTATGAGCTGGATATCAAGGGCGTGTTCGATCGCTTCACCGCAGAGCCCGGCCGCGGCACGGCGATGGTAGACAATGAAAACTTTGCCTGCATCCTGGACTGCCTGGTGCTCTGCAAGTTCCTGCGCAACTGCTTTGATGACTTTTCGCACGACGTCGCTCAGATCTATACCATGACAACGGGCATCGACCTCACCGCGGAGGAGTTGATGGCCGTCGGTGATCGGGTCTGCAACCTGAAGAAGGCGTTCAACATCCGCGAAGGCTGGACACGTGCCGATGATACGCTGCCGCCTCGCATCTTTGAGGACCCCATCCCTGCCGGTCCCAGCAAGGGCAGCTTTGTGACGCATGACGAGTTCAAAATCCTGATCGATGACTATTACCAGGCGCGGGGCTGGACCGAGGAGGGTCTCATCCCACGGTCCAAGCTCATCGAGCTGGGCCTGGAGGACATCGCGGACGAGATCGGAGTCGACACTGTCCCGGCCAGCGCGGCCGTGAAGGAGGGCTAGATGACGCAGCCAGCATTCCAGCACATCATCTGTGATCCGGACCTCTGCACCGGCTGCCGCATCTGTGAGTACGTCTGCTCCGCGACCAAGCATGGTGTTTTTGATCCCAGCCTGTCGCGCATCCGCGTGGTGCGTATCGAGCCTGTGACCATGACGGCCATCAGTTGCCGCATGTGCGCCGACGCGCCCTGTGTGCTCGCCTGCCCGCGTGACGCGCTCACCCAGGACCCCGAGACCGGCGTCATCCACATCGACGAGACCAAGTGCGATGGATGCGGCTGGTGCGTGGAGGCCTGCGACTTTGGCGCAATCGTCCTGAATCCCGCCCACAAGATGGCCGAGATTTGCGATCTGTGTGCCGATGAAGAAGATGGCCCGCAGTGCGTCAAGTTCTGTCCCAAGGAGGCGCTGTCGCTGGCGACGCCCGAGGTGCTCAGGCAAAAGGCGCGCCGGGATGTCGTCAGGCGGCTCTTTGAGGAATTGTTGACACCGTAACGATCGATCTTGCCGGGGCCGTGGTCGCGTACTGCTCGATGCAGGCGCCGCCGCGGCCGCGTCCGCGGCGGGCGCGGTCATGCTATAGATTGAAGGACTCGAGGAATGAACGCCAGATCAGGAGTGGATGGATGACAGACAGCCAGGATCTGCGCATCGGCGTGTACGTATGTAGCTGCGGTTCCAATATCGCCAGCGTCATTGACCCAGAAGAGGTGGCGGACTATGCCAAGTCTCTGCCAGGGGTCGTCTGGTCGCGCACGAATCTGTACATGTGCGGCGACCCGGGCCAGAACGCCATCAGGCAGGATATCGTCGCGCACAATCTCAACCGGGTGGTTGTGGCGGCGTGCAGCGTGCGGATGCACGAGCCGACCTTCAGGGCCTGCGTGGCCGAGGCGGGCTTGAACCCCTTCCTCATGGAGATGGCCAATATCCGCGAGCAGGACACCTGGGTGCACTCGCACGAACCCGAGGCCGCCCTGCTCAAGGCCAAGGAACTGGTGGCCGCCGCAGTGGCCAAGGTCTCCTATGTCGAGCCACTTACCCCCATCACCGTGCCGGTGACGAAAAAGGCCATGGTCATCGGGGGCGGCGTGGCGGGCATCAGCGCGGCGCTGGACCTGGGCGACATGGGGATCCATACGTACCTGGTGGAAAGGGAGCAGAGCATCGGTGGCACCATGGCCCAGCTCAACAAGACCTTTCCAACCATGGACTGTAGTATTTGAATACTCGCACCCAAGATGGTTGACGCGGCGCGTCATCCCAAGGTCGAGATTCTCTCCTACTCTGAGGTCGAGCGGGTCGATGGCTACATCGGCAATTTCCGGGTGGGTATCAACCGCAAGCCCTGGTACGTGATCGCTGACAACTGCACCGGCTGTGGCGACTGCGCGGTCGTGTGCCCCATCGAGGTGCCCAACACCTTTGAGATGGGCCTCGCCCCGCGCAAAGCGATTGACGTGCCCCACGGGCAGGCCGTCCCGCTGATCTATTCCATCGATATGGACAACTGCATCCAGTGCTTTAAATGCGTCACCGCCTGCGGGCACCGCGATGCGATCGATTTCGGCCAGCAGCCCGAGTACGTCGAACTGGATGTGGGGTCGATCATCGTGGCCACGGGCTTTGAGAGCTTTGATCCCACGGTGATCCCCGAGTACGGCTTTGGGGCCTATCCCAATGTCATCACCGCCATGGAGCTCGAGCGCCTGGACAACTCCGCCGGGCCCACGGTGGGGCGCCTGGTACGTCCCTCGGATGGGCGCGAGCCCAAGTCCATGGCCATCATCCAGTGCGTCGGCTCCCGCGACAAGCGGTTCAACGAGTACTGCTCCGGCTTCTGCTGCATGTACGCCATCAAGAACGCGATCCTGATGAAGCAGATGATCCCCGATATGGAGATCAGCATCTTTTATATGGACATCCGCACCCCGGCCAAGGGCTATGAAGAGTTCTACAACCGTGCGCGCGAGATGGGCATTCGCTTTGTCCACGGGCGTCCATCGCAAATCACCGAGGACCCGCTGACCCACAACCTCTACGTCGAGGCCGAGGATCAGGAACTGGGCCAGGTGCTGGAGCTGGAGACCGATCTGGTCGTGCTTTCGGCGGCGGCGATCCCGCGCGCCGATGCGGGCGAAGTCTCCACCAAGCTGACGCTCTCGCGCAGCCCGGGCGGGTTCTTTATGGAGTACCACCCCAAGTTGCGTCCGGTGGATTCGCCCACCGACGGCATCTTTCTCGCAGGCGCCGCGCAGGGGCCCAAGGACATCCCGGCCAGCGTGGCGCAGGGCAGCGCGGCGGCGGCGCGTGCGGCGCGCGTGCTGTCGTCGGACACCTGGGAGATCGAGCCGATCATCGCCAGTGTGGATGAGAACGTCTGCGTCAGCGCCAAAGGAACAAAGTGCGGGCTCTGTGTGCCCGCGTGTCCCTATGGCGCCATCAGCTGCGTGACCGGTGAGCCCGCCAAGATCACCTCCGCCAAGTGCCACGGCTGCGGCGGATGTGTGGCCGAGTGCCCGCACAGCGCCATCTCGCAGGATCACTTTACTGATGCCGAGATCGTGGCGCAGCTCCGGGCGCTGCTGCAGGACAACCCCGAGGAAAAGATTGTGGCGTTCATGTGCCACTGGTGCTCTTACGGCGGCGCCGACATGGCCGGCACGAGCCATTTCGAGTATCCGGCCGATTCGCGCGGCATCCGCGTGATGTGCTCGGCGCGCATGGACCAGGACTTTGTGCTGGAGGCCTACCGGCGCGGCGCAGGCATGGTGCTGCTCTCCGGTTGCCACCCGCAGGACTGCCACTATATCACCGGTCAGCAGGTGGCTGCCAAGCGTTTTGACCGGCTGCAGCAAGCCGTGGAGCGCCTGGGCATCAGCCCCGAGCGCTTCCGGGTGGAATGGATCTCGGCCGCGGAGGGCGAAAAGTACGCCCGCGTGATCACCGAGATGAGCCAGACGCTCAAGAGTCTGCCAAAGGAGCAGATCCTGTCAGAGAACCGCGGCGCGCGGGATTCGATCGAGCGCCGCCTGCGCCGCTGGAAGGCTTCGCCTCAGATGGCCGAGTTAATGGCCGTGGCCGGCGATGATCTGCCGGGAGGGGAGGAGCTGAGTTGATGATCCGATCCAGCGAACTCGACCGCGGCTTTATGCGGGAAGTCATGGCCATCCCCGGCGGGGAGAATCTGATCAAGTGCTGGTCTTGCGGCACCTGTGCCGCCACCTGCCTGGTGCGGCGCTACGACCCGACCTTTAACCCCAGGCTGATCCTGCGTAAGGCAGGCATGGGGATGCGGCAGGAGGTACTCTCCAGCCGCGAGATCTGGCTCTGCTCCGCCTGCGACGCCTGCTATCCGCGCTGTCCGCAGGAGATCCATATCTCCGAGGTGATGAAGGCCATCCGCACCATCGCCATTGCGGAGGGCTATGAGGCGCCCGGACCCTTTGCCGAGGTGGACACGGCGCTCTGCTCCGGCTGTGCGGTCTGCACGCGGGCCTGCCCCTATGGCGCTATCGAGCGCCAGCCCGTGCTGGTCAACGGCGAGGAGCGCATGGTGGCCCAGGTGGACCACACCCTGTGCATGCACTGCGGTGTGTGCGTGGCCGCCTGCCCCTCAGGGTCCATTACGCTCGAGGACTATGCCAACGATGAACTGATTGCTCGGATGGGCGCCGGCGGATGGCTGGAAGAAGGCTCCTATCAGCAGGGCGAGGCGACGGAGCCGCGCATCCTGGCCTTTGTGTGCCAGTGGAGCATGCGCTCGGATGCCGAGTGGGCGACCCTGGATGCGATGCAGAGCGACAGCCTGCGCATTGTGAACCTGCCCTGCTCGGGGCGCGTCGATCCGGGGATGATCCTGTTGGCGCTCTCGCAGGGAGCCGATGGCGTGCTGGTGGCGGGCTGCAGCGAGGGCGAGTGCCACTATAAACGGGGCACCTACCTGGGACGCAGCAAGGTGGCGCTGTTGGACACCGTGCTGGCTCAGATGGGCATCCAGCCCGGGCGCGTGCGATTTGTTGAACTGGGCGCCTTTGACCGGGGCGCTCTCCCCGGACTGATCGCGGAGATGTCGGCGGCGCTCAAGCAGCCCGCAGTCACCGTGGCCTGACGGCATAGAGGGGGAAGATGGACAAGCTGAAACTGGCCGTGTACTGGGCTTCGAGCTGCGGCGGGTGCGATATCGCCATCGTCGAGCTGGGCGAGCACCTGCTGGAGCTGGCCAAGCTGGCCGACATCGTGTTCTGGCCCTGCGCCATGGATTTCAAGTACAGCGACGTGGAGGCCATGGATGACAGGCACATCGATGTGTGCCTGTTCAATGGTGCCATCCGCACCGACGAAGACGAGCACATCGCCCACCTGCTCCGACGCAAGAGCAAGGTGCTGGTGGCCTTTGGCTCCTGCGCCTCCGAGGGGTGCATCCCCGGGCTGGGCAACATCAAGGGCCCCGATCACGCCCTGGCGCGGGCCGCTTTTGAGACGCCGACCACCGACAACCCCGAACGCGTGATGTTCGCGCCGCGTTATGCAATGCCCGAGGGCGACCTGACCTTGCCTGCGCTGACAGTCCAACTGCGCACGCTGGAGCAGGTTGTGCCCATCGACTTTACCATCCCTGGCTGCCCGCCCAACCACGAGCAGATTTGGAACGCCATCACGGCGGTGGTCGAGAATCGGTTGCCAGAAGCGGGGAGCCTGCTGGGTGTGGACCCGCGCACGGTCTGCGACCAGTGCCCGCGAACACGGCTGGGCAAGATCCAGGTGGAGCGCTTTTTCCGGCCCCACGAGATCCTTCCTGATCCGGAGCGCTGCCTGCTGGAGCAGGGACTGGTGTGTGCCGGGCCCGCCACGCACGCCGGCTGCGGCGCCCTGTGCGTCAAGGCCATGATGCCCTGCCGCGGCTGCTATGGCGCGCCCGATGGCGTCCTCGATCAGGGCTCGGAGCTGCTGGATGCGATCGTGGCCGGCATGGCGGGCGAGAGCGACGCCGAGATTCGCCGCGTAGTGAGCACCATTGTGGACCCGGTGGGGACCTTTTACCGGTTCAGTCTGGGAGCCTCACTGCTTCATGCTCTGAAAAAGAGCCCGCTGGAATCCGGCCAACGCTGTGAGACGCAGCGCGACGGCGCTCGCGGGGAAGGAGAGCACGCGTGAAGCGTATCACCATAGACCCGATCACCCGGCTGGAGGGGCACGGCAAGATCACCCTGTTCCTCGACGACCAGGGCGATGTCGAGAACGCCTACTATCAGGTGCCCGAGTTCCGCGGTTTTGAGAGCTTTTGCGAGGGGCGGCCGGTGGAGGAGATGCCGCGCATCACCCAGCGCATCTGCGGTGTGTGCCCTCTGGCGCACCACATGGCCTCGGTCAAAGCCGGCGACGCTGTGTACGGTGTCACGCCACCTCCGGCGGGCAGGCGTATCCGCGAGTTGGCATACAATGCCTTTGTCTCTGGCGACCACGCCACGCACTTTTTCGTGCTTTCGGGCCCTGACTTTTTCGTGGGACCGGATGCGGACCCCGCGCAGCGCAACATCCTGGGCATGATCAGCAAACTGGGGGTGCGCCTGGGGCAGCGGGTGCTGCGACACCTGGGCGAGTCGCACGAGGTGATCGCCATGCTGGGCGGCCGCTTTGTGCACCCGGTGATGGCGCTCCCCGGCGGCGTGGCCAAGGCGGTGACCCCTGAAATGCAGACGCGCCTGATCGAGATCGGCGAGAGCATGGTCGAGTTCGGCCAGTTCAGCCTCGGCCTGTGGCGCGATATGGTGCTGGGCAGCCAGGAATACCATGACATGATCATGGGCGATACCTACCTGCATCGCACCCACAGTCTCGGCCTGGTAGATGCAAACAAGCAACTCAACTTTTACGATGGCAACGTGCGTATCGTGGATGTTGAGGGCCACGAGGTGGCGTACTATCCGCCTGCGGACTATGCCCAGCACATCGCCGAGCACGTCGAGCCCTGGACCTATATCAAGTTCCCCTATCTCAAGCACTTTGGCTGGCAGGGGATGGTCGACGGCATGGAGAGCGGCGTCTACCGTTCCACACCGTTGGCGCGTCTCAATGTCACCGAGGGCCTCTCGACGCCGCTGGCGCAGCAGGCCTATGAAGAGTTCTATGACTATATGGGCGGCAAGCCGGTGCACGCCACGCTGGCCACGCATTGGGCACGCCTGGTAGAGATGCTCCACGCGGGGGAAAAGGTCCTGGCCTTTGCCCGGCACGAGGAGCTGACCGACCCCGACATCCGCACCATCCCGACCGAGACGCCGCACGAGGGCGTGGGGATCGTCGAGGCGCCGCGCGGCCTGCTGACGCACCACTATATCACTGACGAGCAGGGCATCCTGACCAAGGTGAACCTGATCGTGGGCACGACCAATAACAACGCCGCAATTTGCATGTCCGTGAAAAAGGCGGCGCAGGCGCTCATCGGTGGCGGCAAGGAGATCACCCAGGGGCTGCTGGACCGGGTCGAGATGGCCTTCCGTGCCTATGACCCCTGCAACGCCTGCGCGACGCACGCCGCCCCCGGCGATATGGCGCTGGAGGTGCTGGTGTACGATCATCACGGCGAATTGGTCGCCGATCTGAGCCGGGTGCCGGCCGAGGGGAGGGCATAATCCATGGCGACACGTGGCAATATCATCAAGACCGATACCGCCGAGCGTCTCACGCTGCTGCGTCCCATGGTTCTGCGACGGGTGGAGTTGACCCTGGACCGCGACCGGTGCTGCGGCTGTGTGATCTGCAGCCTGGTCTGCCCGCGTGAGGCGATCACCCTCAGCGAAGGTGAACTGGTGGAGGGGCGCGTGGTGACAGAGCCCTCCATCGATATCGACGAGGCCAAGTGCAGCCTGTGCGGCGAGTGCGTGGCTGTCTGCCCGACCCATGCCTATCACATGACCGTGGACGGCAAGCCCGAGATCCCCGTGATCAAGGGTGAGGCCTTTCCCTATCTGCTGCGCCGTATGCAGGTCAACCAGGAGGCGGCTGCCGCCTCCACCGATGTGAGCTATATCGATCGCTGCCCCACAGGCAGCATCAGCGCGCAGATCGAGCGGGATGCGGACGGCAACGTGGTCGCAGTGAGCAACGTTGAGGTGGACCGCAGCACCTGTATCTCGTGCACGCACTGCATGGAGCTGGGCCCCGCGGGCGCCTTTACCGTCATCAAGCCTTACCAGGGGCGCGTGGATCTGGAAGTCTCGCTCTGCCCGCCGGGTTGCCAGGCCTGTGCGGACGTGTGTCCCTCGGATGCAATCACCTACGACGGTGAAATGGTCAGGGTGGACGAGCGCTTTTGCATTTTCTGCGGTGCCTGCGAGCATGTCTGCCCTGTGGAGGGTGCCATCCGCGTGGTGCGCACGGCGATCCAACACACGCCCATCGAGTCCGGCGCCTGGGCCAAAGCGCTGGACAAGCTCGTCTCTTATGACGAGGTCTCGCGCGAGTACGACCGCAAGGGTCAGGCCCGACGGCGCAAGGCGGTCCTCAAGGGGCTGCTGCGGGAGATGGTCGACTAGGCCGTTGGCGGCGATACTATGATACGCACTATGCAGGCTCCGGTGTCGCTGGCACCGGAGCCTGTTTTGCGCTCATCGCCCGGGGCGGGATACAATCCCTTGGAATAGCGTTACCGGTGAAAGCGAGGACCCTATGGCCGCTCTGGATCCCCTGATCGATGCCCTGCCGGCCGCCACGCGTCTGGATTGGCCCTCAAGCAGCCTGGAGATCGGCAAGATCTGTGAGGACTCGCGTGAGGTCGCTCCCGGTGACCTGTTCGTGGCGATCCCGGGCGTGAGCGTCGACGGGCATCGCTTTGTGTCCGCCGCGCTGCGGGCGGGCGCGGTGGCCTGTGTCGTGGAGCGGGGCCTGCCAGAGCTGGCGGGCGTCCCACACGTGATCGTCCCCGATGCTCGCGAGGCGCTGGCCTACCTGCACGCCGGGCTGCGCGGCTATCCCGGGCGCCAGCTCAAGGTCATCGGCATCACGGGTACCGACGGCAAGACGACGACCACACGCCTGGTGGCGGGCATTCTGTCGGCGGCGGGGCATGCTGTGGGCTCGATCGACTCGGTGGCCGCCACGATCGGCGGCGAGCAAGCGCCCACTGGATTTCACACCACCACGCCGGACGCGCCGGAGGTGCAGGCTTACCTGGCGGAGATGGTGGCGGCCGGCATGGAGTATGCCGTGGTGGAGACCACCTCCCACGGCCTGGCGCAGCACCGGGTGGCGGCGGTAGAGTACGACGTGGTCGCGGTGACCAATATCACCCACGAGCACCTGGACTATCACGGGAGCCTGGAGGCGTACCAGCAGGCCAAGGCGCGCCTGTTCCGCAGCCTGGCCACCTCCTACCGCAAGCCGGGCGTGGACAAGGTCGCTGTGCTCAACCGCGACGACTCATCGTACGATGTTCTGAAAGACATCCCGGCGGACCGCCAGCTCTGCTATGGGCTGGGCGCGGGCGTGGATTTCTGGGCCAGCGATGTGAGCGTCAGCCCCTCGGGGCTGCACCTGACGATCACGACGCCCGATGGCGTGCTCCACATCTCATCGCCTTTGGTTGGTCGCTATAACGTCCACAACATCCTGGCTGCGGTGGCCGTCGCCTGGTCCCAGGGCGTCTACGCTGACGATATCGTGGCCGGCGTGTCCCGCGTGCGGGGCGTCATTGGGCGCATGGAGCGCATCGATGCGGGCCAGCCCTTTACGGCGATTGTGGATTTCGCGCACACGCCCAACGCCATGGACAAGGCGCTGCGGACGGCGCGTGAACTCACTGAGGGGCAGGTGATCGTGGTGTTTGGCTCGGCGGGGCTGCGCGACGTGGCCAAGCGCGCCTGGATGGGCGACATCGCTGGCCGGCTGGCGGACCGCGTGATCATCACCGCGGAGGACCCACGCACCGAGTCGCTGGACGACATCATGGCTGAAGTGGCCCGGGGCTGCAAAGAGGCCGGACGCGCGGAAGGTGAGGGCTACTGGCGTATCGGCGACAGGGGAGAGGCTATCTATAGAGCGCTGAGCATGGCGCGCCCCGGCGACCTGGTGATTGCCTGCGGTAAGGGCCACGAGCGCTCGATGTGTTTCGGCGAGATCGAATACCCCTGGAGCGACCAGGACGCGATGTTCGAGGGCCTGGCGCGCCTGGGTTACACCGCGTCCGCCTGCCAGCCCTAGCGGAACGTGCCGGTCACAACCATGAGGCCCTGCCTTAGCTCGACGCCAGTTATCTCCTGAACACCCTGAACGGGGACGGGGATGCCGTCGCCGGTGTTGTACTGATCCAGCACGGACTGCACCAGCGCGCTGGCGATCAGGCGAGCAAAGCCGGTGAATGAACTGCCCAGGCTGAAATCCACGATCTCGAGATACAACTGGCCCCCAACGACCCGCGGTACAGCGATAAGGGTCATCTCGCCGCTCAATCCCGAGCCGGCATGAGAGGCGTTCACAGTGGCAATCACATGCTCTGGCGTGATGACCGTGCTGACATCGCTGATCTCCATGCCCTGAACAGAGAGCCCCTGCTCCCCGACCATGGCACTGATGTCGCTCTCGGTGAGCTCCAGAGTGAATCGCGGATCTCTGGTCGCCGCACTGGTAGCCCTGGCGGTCCGAGTGGGCGCCGCGGTCGGCCGTTGTGTCAGCGTGGGATAGACTGTCGGACGGTTGGGCGTGGGCAACTCAACCTTCAGCAGCGCCCCGCTGTTGTTGTCGCGCGGCGATAGAACACTGCTGACCAGGTCTGTCAGAAAACATCCCGAACTGGCCAACAGCATCGCAACGAGGAGGATTACAGGCCAGAGTAGCCGCTTCATGAGGTTCCTTTCTCGCTCAGGATCATGCGGCGAGGATATGGTCCAGCCGAGTGGTTGTGCGGCCAAAGCCCCGGGCCACCGCCTCGTGCACCAACTCGCCCCTCAGGGTGTTCACACCGCGCGCCAGCGCACGATCGCTCCGCAGCGCCTGGGCAAGCCCCTGGCGGGCCAGGGTTTGTACGTAAGGCAGCGTTGCGTTGCAGAGCGCCAGCGTCGAGGTGCGCGGCACCGCCGCGGGGACATTGGGCACGCCATAGTGCACGACGCCATGTTCGACATAGGTGGGATGCGTGTGCGACGTGGGCCGGATCGTCTCGATGCAGCCGCCCTGGTCCACGGCGATGTCCAGCACCACGGAGCCGGGCGCCATGGAGGCGATCATCTCCTCACTGACCAGGATGGGGGCGCGGGCGCCAGGGATCAGCACCGCACCGATCAGCACCTCCGCGCGGCGCACCGCCTCGTAGATGTTGCGACGGTTGCTGGCCAGAGTCGTTATGCGCTCGTGCAGGATCTCCTCCAGATAGCGCAGGCGGTCGAGATTGACGTCGATGATGGTGACCATGGCGCCCATTCCGAGGGCCACCCGTGCGGCGTTGGCGCCGACGGTGCCACCGCCGATGACGACCACGCTGCCCGGTCTGACTCCCGGCACACCACCGAGCAGCACGCCGCGTCCGCCCTGCTGCTTTTCCAAATAGTGCGCGCCGATCTGTACCACCATCTTGCCGGCGATCTCGCTCATGGGGTGCAGCAACGGCAGGCTGCCATCCTCGCGTTGCACCGTCTCATAGCCGATCGCGTCGATCCGGCGCGCCAGCAGTTCGTCGGTCAGGCTTTCGCTGGCGGCCAGGTGCAGGTAGGTGAACAGCGTCTGCCCGGACTGCATAAGATGGTACTCTTCCGGGCGCGGCTCTTTGACCTTGACCACCAGCGCGGCGTTCCAGGCCTCGGCGGCGGTATCGACGAGACGGGCCCCCAGAGTCTCATACTCGGAATCGTCAAAGCCGCTTTCCAGGCCGGCGCCGCGCTGCACGCGCACCTGGTGCCCAGTGTGCACCAGCGCATCTACCCCGGCGGGGGTGAGCCCAACACGGGACTCCTGGTCCAGTACTTCTGTGGGAACGCCAATGTCCACGTGCTGCTCCCTGCTAATCCTCGTCAGGCTCGCCCAGCATCGAGTTGTCGCCGACATTGATCTGCTGGCGGTGGCCGCGCAGGACCGCACGGCGGCCGATGATCGAGTTCTCCAGCAGACTGTTCTGAATGACCGCGCCGCTTTCGATGATCGAGTCGCGCAGGATGGAGGATACGATGCGGGCGTTCTCATCCACGCTGACATAGGGCCCGATGATGGCGTTCTCCAGCTGAGCGCTGGGGGCCACGTACACCGGTGGGATGATGACACAATTGGTGCCCTGCACCTGAGCCGAGGCATGGCCGTGGGACAGCAGCGTGCGATTGGTCTTGAGTATCGTCTCGGGTTGGCCGCAGTCCTCCCACAGCGAAACGGGCTCGGAGATAAAGTGGGCACCACGGGCTAGCATGACATTCACCGCATCCGCGAGGTAGAACTCACCCTTGGTGCGGATGTTGTTCTCCAGCATATGGGCGATTGATGAGGTCAAGTCCTGGCCCTCGCGGAACCAGAACACACCCACGGTGGTCTTGCGGTTATCCATGGTCTCGGGCTTTTCGACGTAGCGGATCACGCGCCCGTTCTCTTCCACCACCACGCCAAAGTCGCGCGGGTCCTCGACCTCCTGGATGTAGATCACACCGTCGGCGTCCACCGTCTCGAGCATGGCCAGGTCAGCCTCAAAGATGGTGTCCACGAAAATCACCAGAGAGGGCCCGGAGAGATAGTCTCTGGCCAGATAGATCGCGTGCGCCTGTCCCTCCAGCTTTTCCTGGACCACATAGCGCGCGTTGAACGCATAGCGGCGTTTGACCCAGTCCTGGATCTGTTCGCCCAGCCAGCCGGTGATAAAGATCACCTCGTCCACGTTCAGGTCTGCCAGTTTGTCCAGCGTGTGGCCGAGCACGGTGTTACCGGCCACGTGCAGCAGGGGCTTGGGCTTGCTCCAGGTGTGCGGGCGCATGCGACTACCGAAACCGGCGACGGGCAGAACGACTTGCATGGGCTAGACCTCTCTATTAGGGGCCGGACGGCGCCGGCCACAGGATACGCGAATGCGCCCGATACTTATTGTTACAGGGCCGGTCGTGCAAGATGCCACTCTGAGGCACGCTCATAGGCGCGCGCCACGCGGAGCACCGTGGCCTCGTCAAAGGCATTCCCCTGCACCTGCATGCCGATGGGCAGGCCGTCGGCGAATCCGCAGGGGATGGAGATGCCGCACACGCCGGCCAGGTTCAGCGACAGCGTAAAGATGTCCGACAGGTACATCTGCAGGGGATTATCTATCTTTTCGCCGATCCCAAAGGCGGTGGTGGGCGTTGTGGGCGTGATCAGGGCATCACACTGCTCCAGGGCCCGATCATAGTCCTGTTTGATGAGCGTGCGCACCTTTTGCGCCTTGAGATAGTAGGCGTCGTAATAGCCGGCCGAGAGGGCGTACGTGCCCAGCATGATGCGACGCTTGACCTCGGCGCCAAAGCCCTCGGCGCGGGTGGCGCGGTATCCGTCCCACAGCGTGGTCGCATCAGCGTCGCTATACCCGTATCGGATCCCGTCAAAGCGTGCCAGGTTGGCGGAGGCCTCCGCAGGGGCCAGCAGATAGTAGACCGACAGGCAGTAATCGGTGTGGGGCATCGAGACCTCGACGATCTCTGCACCAAGGCGCTCATAGACGGTCAGTGCCTGTCGTATCGCCTGCTCTACCTCGGGCTGCATGCCATCGACGAAATACTCGCGCGGGACGCCCAGCCGCATGCCCTGGACGCCAGCCTCCAGTGAAGCCAGGCTGTCGGGCACCGGCATGTCGACGGATGTCGCATCGCGCGGGTCATGGCCCGCCACCGCCTGGAACAGGATGGCGCAATCGGTGACATCCTTGCAGATAGGGCCGATCTGGTCCAGTGAGGAGGCAAAGGCCACCAGCCCATAGCGCGATACGCGGCCATAGGTCGGCTTGAGTCCGGCGACGCCGCACAGCCCCGCGGGCTGGCGAATGCTGCCGCCCGTGTCGCTGCCCAGGGCGCCGATGCACTCATCGGCCGCGATCGCCGCCGCGCTGCCTCCGCTGGAGCCGCCGGGCACCCGGCTCAGGTCCCAGGGATTGTGGCTGGTAAAGTAGCGCGAGTTCTCCGTGGTCGAGCCCATGGCAAACTCGTCGGTGTTGGTCTTGCCCAGGATCACGGCGCCTGCTGCCCGGAGCTTTTCGACCACCATGGCATCATAGGGAGGCATGAACCCCTGCAGGATCTTACTCCCACAGGTGGTGGGCATGCCCCTCGTGACGATGACATCCTTGACGGCGAGCGGGACGCCTAAAAGCGGCTGGTCCTGGCCGGCTGCGCGGCGCTCGTCTGCAGCGGCTGCATCCGCCAGAGCGGATTCCTTGTCTACATGCAGATAGGCCTTGACCCGGTTCTCCACGGCATCGATACGGTCGAGCACTGCCGTGGTGAGATCGCGCGAGGAGAGCTCGCCGGCGGCGAGCAGGTCCTGGGCCTCATGAATGGTTAGCGCATAGAGTTCCAACAAATTCCTCCCCGAGAGGGTCGGCTGGTGTAGCGGAGACTATTCCAGGATGGCCCTGACCTGAAAGTAATCGTCCTGCCGCGCGGGGGCGTTGGCCAGAGCCTCGTCCGGCGTGAGGCAGGGCTGGGGCTCGTCCTCGCGCATCACGTTGCGCAAAGAGAGCACCTGTGCGGTGGGCGGAATAGCGTCGGTATCCAGGTCGTTCAACTGCTGGGCGTAATCCAGAATGGCTGACAACTGTTCGACAAAGAGGTCCGTCTCTTGATCGGTCAGCTTGAGCCGGGCGAGCTCAGCGATGTGCAGTACCTGTTCTCGGCTTAGGGCCATGGATGTTCCTCTCGGCAGTTTTCCATCGATCGTGACCGATTATAACATCGCCACAGGTGCTCGCAAAAACAGTCAGCGGCGGACCGCCCGCCGGGGTTCTCAGTCGCGAATGTGCCCCCTGCGTTACCGGATCAGTGCGAGCGCGTCAGGCGGGGCAATTCCCAGCAATTCGAGGTTCTCCAGCGGCACCAAGACCATCCGCTGGTCGGCGAGCCGTACCCACGCCCCGCGGATGCTCTCCCCTGCCGGTGAAAACTGCGGCTCTGGCGGCATCGAGACAATCTCCCCCACCGATCCCATGTGCGCAAAGCCGGTCAGCCGGACCAGGGAACCGATGCCCGGCGTCAGCACGGCCGCGAGGGAGGCGCCCTGCGAACCGATAGGCTCCGGGATGATCAGTTCGGGCCCGCTGGCCGTGAGGCGGCTGTCCCCGGCCAGCATGACGCGGCTGCCATGGTGTTCCTGCAGGAGGGAGAACGCCGGAGCGGTCATGGCGATACGCCCCATCCCCTCGGTGATCACCACCGGGAACGGGGCGTCGCGGCAGGCCTGCCTCAAGTCAGGGTGCAGCGAGCCGGCGATGACCCCGGCGACACCATATTGGGCGGCACGGCGCAGCGCCACGGCGCTCTGCAGCACGCCTGCCGCGAGCACCATCCCATAGTGACGCTCTGTCACCCGATGCCAGGCCAGAGGAGCGCCGGCATCAGCGACCTCCAGGCTCAGCAGACCGGCGGCCTCACGCCCGGCGCCCCAGATGCCGTGCAGCACATGTCCCGAGCTCTGCATGAGCACCCCGCGCTCCGGATACACCTCACTGACCTCGCCGGGAATATAGGCCCGCAGCTGCTCAAAGTCAGCGGAGGCGCGAAGGAACAGGCTCCCTTCCTGCTCGCCGATCACCACACCCCGCTCGTCCGCTCTTACCCGAAGCATTGGCCGCAGAGGACGGTGGCGCGCAGCCACAATCGTCCCGGGTTCGATCTGCTGGCCGGGGTGAACGAGCAGGTACCGCGGAACGTCCTCCACCGGCACCTGCAGAGCACGAGCCAGGTCAAGGGCCAGGACGCGTTCCTCACTGACGCAGCGCGCCACGAGATCGTCGGGCTCAAGCTGGTCCCCGGGCGCCACAAGCACCTCACCGGGGCATGGCAGCTCGCGCAGGCGTTGTATGGCAACGCCCGTCTCCAGCACGGCACGCCCGCCGGTCAACGCAGGGTGCGTGACCATGTCTCAAGCTCCTCGTAGCGTTCCATGTCGCTATCCGCCAGGTGCACGGGACGCCCGCGCGCATCGATGATCAGCGCGGGTGTCCCTTGCCGCAAGGCGGTGTGTAGCGGCTGCAGCGTACCCTCATGTCGGGACCGCCCTGTGCGAAGCGGCTCCATCCGAAGGATCGCCGGACCCTGTCCCAGGGGGACACGCGTCAGCGTCCCCCAGCAGACCTCGCCCTCCTGAATACCGGTGGCATCCTGGACGCGGTAGTGGAAAGCGGGTCTCCCCGCAATGCCCCTTCCATCGATGCTGCAGACTGTGCCCACGCTGTGCAGCGCATCGCGCTCGAGCACCTGCAGCGCTGCCAGCGGCTCTTTCTGTGCCAGGGCACCTAACGACGGCCAGATGGAGGCCCTGTCCAATACGATGTCTGTGACTCCCCGCGGCTGGACCGCATCCAGCAGGGCGAGCAGCGTCTGGCCGTCGCTGCCAGAGCGGCAGAGCGCGCCTCCGCGGGCGGCAATCAGGTCTACGCGCCTGGGATCACTATCTGTGGCAGCAGCCAGCGCTGTCAGCGGACGCTGCAGAGCTTCTCGCGCGGCGGCCAGGAGCACGAGGCCTTCCTCAGGCCTCTCCAGCACGGTGTGTGGCCGCAGGGCGCGGTTTCGCAGCAGGGCGGATGCCGAGGCCTCGAGCGCCGGTGAGGGCAGCCAGCGACGGATGCACGCCAGGCCATCCCCATCGAGCAGGCGATCCAGATCATCGACCATCCCCGGCCCCGAGGCCAACGCCGGCGTATCCTGGATGCCGCAGGACAGGGCCACGGTACGGCTCGCGCCGGCGTCCAGGCCCAGCACGCGGCTTGCGTAGCGCCCTTGCTGGCTGAGGAACTGCAGCACAATGCTCATCCCTGCAGCGCTGCTCATCACGGGGGTGCCAGCCCATTCGGATAGGGCGGCGTAACCGGGCAGCAGCGGCAGGTGCCGCTCGTTCTGGATCCGTTCCAACTCCCGCTGCAGCTCCTGCGGGTGGCTCTCGCCCAGGCGCGGGTGGATATTCTCGACCACACGGTAGTCAAACTCCGGGCCGAGGGCATCTGCCACAGGGCGGCGCGCCTCCAGATTGCCCGCAAAGACGATCACGGGACGTGCCTCTGGCGCCAGGCCGGCATACAGCGTGGCCAGCACCGCGGCTGCCCCTGTGAATGGGCGCGTGGGGCCTGTGTCCACGCCGCCGACCATGACGATGACATCGGGCGGTGTGGTCCGCAGGCCTGCCAGGGCGCGGTGCCGCAGGGGGCGATCGAGAGTGAGCTGGATCTCGGCGATGATCTCCGTCCCGGCGAGCCCGCAGGCCTCGCGCCCGGGTCCCAGGCTGAGATCCTTCGTCAGTCCGATCAGCGCACAGGAGAGCGGTTTTGCCGCACTGGTGGTAACGGCCAGCATGTCGGCGCCCTGGATCCCCTGTCGTGGCAGGATGGGGGCATCATCCCCATCCAGGAGAGGACGCCCTGCGAGCTGTTGCAGCCTCGCCAGCGCACCGGCCAGGCTGGCGTGCAGATCGACACGCCCGACGTCGCGGGTGGGGCTGTCGACGCGCGCCGCCAGCCGGTAGATGCCAGCGACGCGCTCGATCAGTGCCGCGTGGGTCCATACCGTGCCGATATCGGCCGCCAGGATCGTCTGAAGCACCGGCCTGTCCCCCATCTCAGCCCCCCAGCCCGCGCATGCTGCCGAGCCAGTCGTAGATGATAAAGTCAAACCGGCCGCGCAGCGCGGCAAAGAACGACAGCATCGCGCCGGCAAGCAGAGCCGCCAACACCAGCAGGATCATCGCGCGCCCGAACTGGCCAACGCGCCGTCCCAGCCGGGTCCAGAGGCTAGTTGCGCCTGTCCGCCCGGCACGATAATGATATGCGGCCAGCACGGCCAGGGTGGTCAGCAGCATAAAGGCCGCATCCAGAGCAAAGGCCCAGCCCCGCAATCCGCCCCCATAGTCGATCGGGGCCAGGGATACGATGCTGGCTGCCATCTGGGGCACCAGTGTGCCCCGCAGCACGCCTCCGATCGCCACGGCGGCGCCCACGCCCAGGAGCAGCGCCAGGGGGATCCCGGCGAGCCGCGCTGTGGGCTGCCAGCCCCGCCCCAGCAGGAGGGCAGCCAGCGCGAGCATGATGGCGTAGGGCCAGGCATCGGCCGGGTCTCGCAGGAGCAGCGCGATGCGCGGCGCCAGGACATGGTTCCAGGCCAGCGCAGCCGCATATCCGGCCGAGACGCCGACAAAGAGATACTGGGTGAGTCGAAAGACAGGGTTGTCTTGAATCACATAGCTCAGTACGGCCAGGGTGAGCAAGGCAGCCACCCAGAGGCCGATGAGGTCTGGCAGGAAGCCCGCGGCCAGTGACCCGTTCATGGTCGCCGCTCCGAGCTACGGCGCCCCGTCACGCGCAGACCCAGGACAAAGGCGAGCACCAGGACGATCCAGAGCGCCAGAAAGCCATCGGCGCTGTAGAGCGACGGCCGAGTGCTGGCCCCCGCGGATGGCAGGTTGCCGTACGCCCCGGAGATGAGCGCGGCGAGCTGGCCGCTGTCAGCATAGGGGATCAACAGGGGTTCGATGGCCGCCGTGGTGAGCATCAACACAGGGGCGTTCGTGCGTGCTCCCACCTGCTCGATCCAGCGGCGTGCGACGTTCGCATCGTCCGTCAGGACGAGGATCGCATCGGCGTCAACGGCCTTGTTCAATCCGTTCAAGATCGGCAGGCGCTCGAGCGGCGTGCCAGCGGCGTCGGTCTGCGCAAAGGCAGCCGCGAGATCGGTCGCCGCCAGACGCAGGCCTGTGGCGTCCCCTGCCAGATAGCCCAGTAGAGCATAGTCGGTGCCATAGCGCAACGGGAGCCCGTCTACGGCCAGGCTCTCCAGCGATTGGCGCGCGATATCGACGCCCTCGGGCCGGCTGCTCAGTGCCACCAGAGCCACAGAGCCTGTCGCCAGATCGGCGACGGCCGCCTGGCCTGCGGGGGCCAACTCCGCTTCTGCGGAAGGGGCGTAGTCGTAGGCGACGATCACGCGGTCCCCGGGTTGCAGCGCGTCCAGCGCGGCGGCGAAAGCGGCAACGCCGGGCTGCGGGCTGTGCGCGGCGTCCAGGCGGCCTCCCGTGACGATGGGGACCAACGCCGCCAGGACGATCAACACAGCCAGTGTGAGCCGCCAGGGACGTTCGGGCACGGGCGCTGCCAGTGGTGCGGTGGGCTGGCGCGGCGGGCCGAGTGGCGGCGGGGAGGAGGCGATCCGGTGAAAGAGCGCCGCATCCTGGCGTTCCTGCTCGGTGATCTCGGCCTCAGCGTTGCGGCTGCCCTCTGGCATTGGCGGAAGCGTTACAGGGGGCAAGAGTCCCGCGAGCCCGGCCAGGGGATCCTCATCCCAGGCATCGCTGGTTTCTGCCTCGCTGTGTGTGTCGCTGGCCGGTGCGCGGCCGGCGGCGTTACCCTCCCGATCCGGGCGCAGTGGCAGACCACACCAGATGCAGCGCTCAGCATCCTCTCGGTTCTCACCCTGACAGTGCGGGCACAGGCTCATGGCGATGATCTACTCCACCGTATAAGGACGATCGATTCCCAGCAGGACACGCAGACCCGCAGCTGTGGCGCCCAGAGCCACGCCCAGCAGGATGCCGCGGGCACCGGCGGTCACGGGCACGGACAGCATCCAATCGCGCAGGGCCGGCAATAGGGACGAGATCGCGTCGCTGGCTGCGACTTGAAGCAGCAACAGCACCAGCGCCAGGCCGATCAGGATTCTGGCGCCCCGAGGGCCCAGGCGCCCGGCGCGGTACACGGCATCGACCAGAACAAAGGTCATCAGTCCCAGCATCGTCGCCTGGATGGGCGTGTACAGGTAACGAAAGACCCAGCTCAGCGCGGCTGAGCCGGGGAGCGCCACGCCGATGCCAAAGGTGATCAGGAGGGCGGCGAGGAGCACGGAGCGATAGCCGCTCTCTGGCTCGCCTCGGGCGATACCGGCACCGTGCGTCACCGCCAGATGGCCTGTGGCGAACAGCAGCGCGGCGGCCGCAAGCACCAGGGACGTCTCCAGAAGCAGGCGCGCCAGGGGGGCGAGCCAGGCAGGCGCCAGCACCATGTCCAGCAGGACGACCGTTCCGGCGAGCGCGGCTACGGCAACGGGGAGGAGGCGCCTCATCGACTAACCCCCATAGCCTGCGGAGGTCAGCAGCACGGCGATGACGATGATGGCGATGAGCAACCACCGCATCCAGTCCTCGGCCAGCAGGCTGCCCAGGGTCAGCGGGCGGTGGAGATAGGCGCCGCCGGAGAAGAGGTCCTCGCCGGGCAGTGCGCGCTCACCGGAGAGAGGATCCTCCGTCAGGCCCGTCAGAGCGGCCCCGGCGGGGTCCGCCGTCGCGCTCAGCATCGGGGCGCCGGAAAGCGGTGCCGACGCGACGCACCAGAGCGCCTCGGCCTCAAAGGAGCCCGCCAGCAGGATGGCTGTGCGCTTGCCCTGCCTCAGGTCTGCCGAGATGGCGCTGGCCAGTGCCAGCGGCGCGGGGCCCGCGAAGCAGATCTCATCGGGCTGTTGACTGGCGCCAAGCTGGTGGCGCTCCCGGTTGCCCTGGAGGCTGTTCATGGCGAGCAGCAGCGCCACCGGGTGGGTGGTGCGCAGGGGCGCCGGCTGGTCGGCCCGCGCCTGCTGGGCGGAGACATAGTCGTACAGCGTCGCCAGGGCAGCGGCCTCCGGTCCTGCGGCATCCTGCAGGCCGCCCGCCAGCCAGAGCACGACAGGCTCTCCGGTCTCTGTGCTGCGCTGGCTGAGATGCGGAAGCGCGCGCCAGGGAGCGATGGTGCGCAGCGGCGTCCGCAGGCCGGCGCTGACCCGCAGCGTGAAAAAGATCAGCAGCGGGACAAAGAGGATCAGCGCTACGAGCACCGCTGTGTCGCTGTTGGCGATCAGGCTGGCACCATAGCCGCTCACAGCGTGCGCTTTCCCGGCGTGTGACAACCCTGGCGGTCGTGCGCCGGGCATGAAGAGGCGACGCGGCCTGAGGGCTGTTCGGGGGCATCCTTCAGCCAGGCGCGATGGCGCCGCAGCGTTTCTCTCTGTGACGGGGTGCACAGGGGCTCAGCCATCAACAACAGCTGGTCCAGCACCAGACGCCAGGGGCTTAGCAACGCCAGCACCACAGCGGGCAGAGGGTTTGCGTACGCACTTGCGTACGCGCTGGCGCCTGCCGGTGGTTTGTCCGCCGCCAGAGTGGTCGTGCTGTCGTCCTTGTGCTGCAACACGCCGCAGACCCCCTTTTGGGATTGTCTAGGTCCGGCGCCTGTGCCGGCCGATCAGGCGGATGACTGCCGCCCGCAAAGCATGCCATCTCCCCTGTTCGCGCTGCCCGATGGCCTGGATGGCGCTCAGGGCAACCTCGCCAACGGACGCGTCAAAGACCGTGAACGAGTCATTCAGCACGCCTTCCAGTGCCGGAAGCGAAACCGAGGTGCCGACTGCTTCCAGCGAGCGCGCCGCCTGCCAACGCACCTCACCCTGCGGATCGCTCAGCGATGCCTGTAGCACCTCGCGTGCCTCTTTGCCGGGCAGGCGTCCCAGCGCCGCCATGGCTGCAGTCCGGGTAAGCACCGGGCCCTGCCGCGCCATTTCGACCAGCGGCGCCGTGGCGCGCCGGTCACCGATCGCCCCCAGGGCGTCCGCCGCGGCGCGGCGTACCCAGAGCGATGTGTCGGCGAGTGCCGCGATGAGCTCATCGGTCGACTCGAGTGCGCCCAGCTGGCCGAGCCCGCTGGCCGCCGCGGCACGCACCTCTGCACTCTCATCCTTGAGCGACTGCTCGAGCAGCGTCACCGCCGTGGGATGCGGCCAGCGGGCCAGCGCCTCTGCAAAGGCCGCGCGTTGCGTCGCGTCCGGTGCGGCGAGGCCCTGCCGCATCACCTCCAGGAGCTCGCTCAGCGTAATGGCGTCGGACGAGCCCATGGTCAGAACCTGCCCGATATCCTCAGGACGCTGTAGACACTGGGCGGATCTTGCCAGAGCGAGGCTCGCCTCCCACCGCACCATGGGATCGGCGTCGCTCAGGCTCGAAACCATGGACTCTACTGCGGTCCGCTCGATATGTCCTGCGCAGGCTGCGATCTCCTCGCAGCGTACAACGAGATCCGGTCGATCACAGGAACTGGCTGCTACGGCGTCAGGCGCCTCTCCTGTGACAATATTCATGTTATTCAAGTTATATCCCATTTTATTGCATTGTTCTGTAAAAGCAGCATAAAGAGTATAGCACGGCGGTGGGGGCGCTGCAAGCCATCGGCCCCGGGCCTCGAGCTTTGACACTGGCCATGGGCCATGTTACCATTCCGGGTACGCTGTCTCCGGGCGGCGATCTGTTTCTGGAGGGGCGCCGTTGTGGAAGGTTTGCTGGAGGGCTTGAATAGCGCGCAGGTCGATGCCGTACGGGCGCCTGACGGTCCGGTGCTGGTCCTGGCCGGCCCGGGGTCGGGCAAGACCCGCGTGCTGACGCATCGCGTGGCCTACTTGATCGGTGAGCGCGGCGTCTCCCCCTACAGCATTCTGGCGGTGACCTTTACCAACAAGGCGGCCCGGGAGATGATCGCCCGGCTGAACAGCCTGATCGGCCCGGACTGCCAGCGGCTGACGATTGGCACCTTTCACAGCGTCTGCGTCCGCATCCTGCGCCGGGAGGCGGCCCATCTCGGCCTGGACAACAATTTCGTCATCTATGACGCGGACGATCAGCGGCGTCTGGTCACCCAGGCGATCAAACAGCTGAATCTGGATAACAAGCAGTACGGCCCGACGGCCGTCCATGGTGCCATCTCGCGGGCCAAGAACGATCTGATCCGTGTGGATGCGTACCAACCGCCGACCTACTGGCACGAGGCGGTGGCTCGGGTCTATGAGCGCTACGAGGCGCTGCTGGGCGAGCACAACGCTCTCGACTTTGACGACCTCCTGATCAAGGCCGAGGAGCTCTTTCGCGAGCACGCCGACGTGCGCCAGCGCTACCAGAGGCGCTACCGCCACATCCTTGTGGACGAGTTTCAGGACACCAACCGCGCCCAGTACGAACTGCTCAAACATCTGGTGGATGAGCAACAGGGAAGCATCTATTGCGTGGGCGACGAGGACCAGAGCATCTACAGCTGGCGGGGCGCCGACTTTCGTAATGTCCTCCGCTTTCGCCAGGACTATGCTCAGGCGCAGGTCTTTATGCTGGAACAGAACTATCGCTCTACCGGCAACATCCTCAAGGCGGCGCGGAACGTCATCGCCCGCAATGTCCTGCGCCATGACAAGTCGCTCTGGACCGAGAATCCCGAGGGCGAGCGGTTGCAGCTCTTTGAGGCCTACGACGAGCGCGAAGAGGCCGAGTACGTGGTCCAGGAGACGCTGCGGCTGGTGAGCCAGGGCGTCTGCCGCCTGCGCGAGTGCGCGGTCATGTTCCGCACCAACTCCCAGTCACGCGCGCTGGAGGATGCGCTCATGGGACGCGGGGTGCGTTACCAGCTGGTGGGCTCGGTGCGCTTCTACCAGCGCCGGGAGATCAAGGACGCCCTCGCGTATCTGCGGCTGATCTATAACCCCGATGACGAGATCTCGCTCTTGCGCATCATCAACGTCCCCTCCCGCCTGATCGGCGACAAGACGATCGCGCAATTGCGCGGCTGGGCAGGGCGGCAGGGGCTGTCCATGGGCTGGGCGCTGCTGAGGCTGGCCGAGCTGGACGCGATCAAGACCGGTGAGGGGGCACGGATGGGCAGCGTCGCGCAGCGGCGCCTGACGGACTTTGGGCATCTGTTGGCGCGGGCGCGGGCCGCCATGGCTGAGCAGACGCTGACCGCGTTGTTGCGCCAGGTGATGGAGGACACGGGCTATATCGAGTCGCTCCGAGACGGGACCGAAGAGGGCGAGGAGCGCATCGCCAACGTGCGCGAGCTCTTTTCTGCGGTAGAGCGCTACGATGGCATCTCGGCGGGAGAGGCCCTGGCGACTTTTCTGGAGGAAGTGGCCCTGGTCTCGGATGTCGATGAGCTCAAGGATGAGGCCGACGCCATGACGCTCTTGACCCTCCACGCGGCCAAAGGCCTGGAGTATGACGTGGTGTTCATGGTCGGCATGGAGGAGGGGCTCTGCCCGCACTCGCGATCGATGGACGACCCCGATCAGATGGAAGAAGAGCGGCGGCTGTGCTATGTGGGCATGACCCGTGCCAGGCGAAGGCTCTATCTGGTCTATACCTTTAGACGGACGATCTTTGGCAATGCCGACGTCCGCGTGCCCTCACCGTTTCTGGCCGATATCCCCGCCGAACTGGTGGAGGGCAACGTCCGGCGCCAGACGACGCGCCCTGCGACCCCCCGTGAGGCCGCTCCTGCACGCCCATCTGTGCCGGCCCAGAGCCGCCGCGAGTTGTTCGACCGGCGCCGCGAGCGGGTGCAGCAGGCGCGGCAGCGGGAGGCGGAGCGTCTGGAACCGCGTAGCGAGCGGCGGCCTGTCCAGCCCCGCGCACAAGCGCCCGCCCCGCGCGAGGAGCGCGTGCCGCTGCAGGAGGTCGCCTTCCACGCCGGGGAAAAGGTCCTACATCCGATCTTTGGCGCGGGCATCGTGGTGGGCAGCAAGATCGTCGGCGGCGACGAGGAAGTCACGGTCGCCTTTACCGACAAGGGCATCAAGCGGCTAATGACCCAGTACGCGCACCTGGAAAAGGCAGACTGACGACTCCCGTCCGCGGGTGTTTCCTTGCGGCGGCCGCCGGGCCGCGGCTATAATCGGCCCATGAGCACCTCTCCCCGGCCTGCCCCGTCGTCCCTGTGGGCACTGCTGCCGCTCCTGATAGCGGCCGTGTGCTTGACGGTCTATGTGGCCACTGCGGCTCCGGGGCTCACCTGGGCGCACGATGGCGCCGATGGCGGCGACCTGATCGCCGGCTGTGAGTCGGGCGGCGTGCCGCACCCATCCGGTTACCCCACCTATTGCCTGCTGGCGCGGGCGTGGGCCAGGCTCGCTCCCTGGAACCTGGCGCGCCGCTATACCTTGTTCTCGGCATTGGCCGCGGCCATGTCCGCGGGCCTGATCGGCGATCTGGCGCGGCGGCTCTGGCGGCGCGCCGGGGGCGGAGCAGGCCGCGAGGCGCTTCTGATTGGGGCGGCTTGCGGGTTGATCTGGGGGCTGGGGCCGGCGCTCTGGTCCCTGGCGGTCATTACCGAGGTCTACGCCCTGCATGCCCTCTTTGCGGTGCTGCTCCTCTGGCGCGTGTGGACCCTGCACGAGGATAGCCCGCGCAGGGCCTGGCTGGCGCTGGGGCTCGTGGCCGGGCTGGGGCTTGGGAACCACCTGACGCTGGCGCTGCTGCTGCCGGGCCTGCTGCTCTGGCTCTGGCCTCTGTTGACACGGCGCAGGGCCCTGGCGGCCCTTGGGGGTCTGGCACTCGGACTATGCAGCTACCTGTACCTGCCACTGGCCGCGCGCGGCAACCCGTCGGTGGCCTGGGGGGACCCGGGTACCTGGGCGGGCTTTTGGTGGCTGGTGAGCGGCCAGATGTACCGTGGCTATGTGATGGCTACGCCGCTGGCCCATTGGCCGGTCCGCCTGGCCGATCTGGCCGGGCGCGCGATGCAGCAGTTCACACTCCCCGGGCTGGCGCTGGTGTTGCTGGGGATCGAGTCGTCGGTACGTCGGGCGCCGCTGCGGCAGCGCTGGGCCGGGGCGCTGTTGGTGGGCCTCCCTGCTCTCTACGCGCTGGGATACAATACCAGCGACTCGCACGTCTACCTGCTGCCGGTCTGGATGCTATGCGCCGTGGCGCAGGTGCCTGGCGCCATGGCGGCATCGCGGGCACTGGCCGGGCTTCGCCGGTTGAGGAGGCTCGTGCCCGTGACGTTGCTGGCCGTCGCCCTATGGTTGGGGATCACAGGGTATGGTGTCCAGGACCTCAGCGATGACCGCACTGCGGAGGATTGGCTCCAGGCGGTCGCCACAGGGACGCCCGAGGGGGCGCTGGTGATCACCGGCGAGGACGGCCAGACCTTTGCACTGGACTATTGGCAGTGGGCGCAGGGGGAGCGCCGCGATCTGGTGGTGGTGGATGGCGAGCTGTGGGCCTATCTCTGGTACCGGCGCCAGTTCGGCGTCCGGCATCCCGATGTCGATCTGCCTTTGGAGGGGTCGCTGGAACAGGTCGTGGCTGTCGGCCTGGCGCGGGGCCCCGTGTACCTGGCGACCCGCCGGCCAGCGCTGGAGGCCGGCTATGATGTGCGCGCGGCCGGCGTGCTGTGGGAGCTCCGCGCGGTTCCTCAGTAGGCGCCCCGTCTCCGCAGCACCGCCCCCACGGTCCGCCAGAGGATCTCCAGGTCCAGCAGCAGGCTATAGTTCCGGATATAGTGCAGGTCGTCCTCCACATGCAGCGCCTTGGGCCGGTCGCTCCGGCCAGAGACCTGCCACCAGCCGGTGATGCCCTGGGGCACGCCGAACCGGCGGCGCTGCCAGGGCGCATAGTGCGCCGCCAGCTCGGGAAGCTCGGGGCGCGGACCCACCAGGCTCATCTCACCCCGCAGCACATTGACCAGTTGCGGCAGCTCATCCAGACTCCAGCGCCGCAGCAGCCGGCCTACCCGTGTCACCCTCGGGTCGTCCGGTCGCTTGGTGAAGGTGATCTCGCCCTGCGGGCCGCTGCCGATCAGGTCCTCCTGCTGTTGATCCGCGCCGGGGAGCATGGTGCGGAACTTGAACATCTCAAAAGGCCGTTCTCCCTCCCCCAGGCGGGTGCTGCGATACAGCACGGGTCTGCCCGAGTCCAACAGGATCGCCAGGGCGATGGCCCCCAGCAGCGGGGCGCATAGCACCAGCAGGCCCGCCGAGAGCACCATGTCCAACCCGCATTTGATGGCGCGGTCCAGGGGCGCGATCACGGGCGCGTTCAGGCCGATCAGGACCAGATCGCCCAGGGGCTCGATGCGCGCGCGCGACAGGACCAGTTGCGCCGTCTGAGGCACCAGCGTGAGCGCCACGGGCAGCGCCTGCAGCGTTTGCAACAGGGCCTCTGTCTCTTGCGGCGGGCGCGCATCACCGATGACCAGCTCATCTATCCCGTGGGCCCTGACGATCGTCTCCACGGTGGCGAGATCGCCCAGCACGGGCGGGGCCCCGGCAGGGAGCGGTACGGTCTCCCCACCCTCCGTGATCAGGCCTGCGATGGTGATGCTCTCTTGGCCTGAACGGGCCAGGGTCGCTGCCAGGCTTAGCGTCTCCGGCGAGGTGCCCAGCAGCGCCATGCGCCGGCGGTCCAGACCCCTCCGGTGGTCGTAGTGCCGCCACAGCAGGTGAGCGCCGCCCGTCAGGAGCAGGTCGAGGAGATAGAAATAGCCATACAGCAGGCGAGAGAGGCCGCGATAGGAGAGATACAGCAATCCCGCATAGACCAGCGTGGCCACCGTCACGGCCGCCGCGATAGCCTGAAGTTCAGCGATCGTGTCCCGTCTGTGCGGTGCGGCATAGACGCGGGCCGCGGACAGGCTGATGGACCAGACCACCAGGGCCAGGACCAGCATCGGCGGGTACAGCGCGGTGCCCTCGGCATTCAATGGGCGGCCAAGTGGCACCGTCAGGCGGAGCCAGCGCGCCAGCACCAGCGCGACGATGACGATGGCCAGGTCCATCAGGTGCCGGCCCAGGATATGCCAAGGGCCGAGGCGGGCTATTCTCACGGCGCCCGTCCCGGAGTCTCTACCTCCGGAGCTGGACTCGCATTGCACGTCTCAGCCCTCTCAGATCCTGCCGGACGTCCAGGGGACTAGAAGATCAGGCCAATGACCAGGTTGATCACCCAGCCGATGATGATCGTCAGGATGGTCTTTTCGGTTGTGAGGTCCATGGTCTCTCGGATGGCAAAGAATGCCAGCACCAGGGAGAGGATCCCACCGACCAGCGTGCCGATGATGGGGATAATGCCCAGCACCAGGGGGGCAGTGACATAGCCCAGCACCCGCAGGATGTGCATAAAGGTGCCGTTGCCCGCAAAGATCTTGGTGCCCACAACCCACACGATGGCGCTCCAGAGCACCCAGCCGATGGCGATCTGTTGGATAAAGGTGACTATGAACGCGCCAAAGTTGCTGACGAATAGCGTGCCCAGCGCTCCCAGCAGCGCTGTGATGGCCACGATGATGGCGGCTTCGATGGTAGCGTCCTCATCGACCGCGATCTCGTCATAGACGGTGTGGTCCATCTTGATCATGCGGGTGAGTCTGGCGATGATTTTCTCGAACATGCTTGCCTCCCTGTGTCTGTGTCCCAGTGGATCCGATTCCGCTATCTATACGGCGTTCCCGGCCTCAAGGTGCGGTTTGCGCGCACTATTCCTACCGCACCCCGCTGCCGCGACCGGCCGTCAGGCGGCGCTTGCCTGGTAGATCGCCCTCGGGCTGCCTATCTGCAGGCCCCGGTAGA
>ENA-OSEO01002248-OSEO01002248.1-sediment-metagenome-genome-assembly--contig:-NODE-2248-length-28439-cov-4.072773_pt1 | contig 28439 bp, 24 predicted proteins | sample MGYA00237883_ERZ534232 | MGnify/ENA metagenome assembly ERZ534232 | reverse complement strand
GCCCTTAAGATCCAGCCGGAGAAGACAGCGGCTTATCTTCAAAAGAAAGATCCTCCTAAGGTTTTAAATCTCTCCAGAGCCCAGGAGTTAAGGAATACCAGGGAAAACTATGTTTTTGGTATAAATTGTAACGGGGAAATATCCAGACCCGAAGATCCCCTGGCAGATTATGTAATAATTCCCGGAAATCCAGTTACTCTTTCCAAGGTCTGTAAAAAAAAGGCCAGAAAACTGGAGATTTTCTCCGGCTTGGCCTTTATTCTTGGTTTTCTGTTAAATATAGGAATTATTGTTTATATTCTTACCCTTTTTATACAGTAGTTTTAATACCTATTCTTCCCTCTTTCTTGCATAATTTACAGTTATCTTTTTACCCCGGAAATCGGTTCCGTCTATCAACTGTATAGCCTTTTCGGCATACCTTTTCGGAATCTCTATAAAGGAATAGTTATCCATAACCTTAATATTCCCCAATTCCTTATGATTTATCTGTAAGAGGCTTGAAAAGAGTTTTGACAGATCCTTGGGGTACACCTTTCTTGTTTTTCCAATATTGACAAAGAGGTTAACTGTATCCTTTTCTGAGGCAGGAGAGAGGGGAAAGAGTTGTTTTAAAAGATAGGCACCGAAATAGGGCCGTAGGGTTAAGGGCACATTTTTTCTGATAGTTTTTCTGTAAAGATTAAGGAGCTCCGGATTATCCTCACTACGGATTGCATCGGTAATCTCCTTGATTTTGTTGGAAAGAGATTCAAGCTGATCCTTTCCTGTTATTTTTCCATTGCTCATTTTGTACTTCTCCTCTGTAGTTTCTTTTTCTTGAGGAAGGATCGGCTCTTCCTTAGCAGGGGTTTCCCAATCCGCCGGGGAAAGCATACCCGGTCTTCGCAGAAGCCCCAGAAGAGGCAATCCTAAATCAAGCTCCTTAAAAAAGAGCAGGGTTGTAACCCTTTTTGAAAGTTTGGTATAGATGAACTGTATATCCGCATCAAAACCGGAAAAATCTTCTTGCAGAGGCTGAATTACCACAGTCTCCACATGATCCAGGGCAAGGTTGTTTCTCCGCATATGATCAATTATTCTTTCCGCTGTTCCTACAACAATGTCCGGTTCTTTGGCTAGAGAAGAGAGCTCCTGATTAGCAGAATCCTTTAATCCCAGGAGCTTGTAGCTAGGAGATTTGAGTTTTCTGGAGGTGAAATGTTTAAACTCCCTGGCAATATAATTCAAGGAATCGGTTGTATCAGTGATAACCAAAGCCTTTATTCCCCGCGGTTCCTTTGGGACGTTTAAAAAAAGAGGTATAATATAGGCTGCTGTTTTGCCCTTAGAGTTCTGTGTCTTTACTGCCAGATCCTTGTTCTGCAGTATCAAGGGGATAACCTTTTCCTGCAGGGGGGTTAGTTCTTTGTAACCTGCAATTTTTAAATAAAGTTGGATTTTATCCTGAAGTTCCTGTTTTTTTTGTTTAATTGCCACTATAAAATCCTAAAGTTTGATGAAGTAATTTCAAAAATCTTGATTTTTAAAATTACCAATATTTTAAAAATATTCTCCCTAGGGATATTTGTCAAGGAAAACTCCATACTCTCAGCAATTCTAATTTTAAATACCTTTTGAGGGCGATGTCGCATTTTGATCTATAATAGTTGTTAAAAGTGGGTCAATATTATCTAAAATCCATATATAATTGTATCTACCTTAGGGATAGGAGAGGAGATGAAAAACAAGGCATTATCTCTGTTTTTTTTATTTATCCTGGTATCGGGACTTTACGGAGAGGTATTCCGATTTCAATACAATCCGGGAGACAGGTACAGATTCGTCTCTACAGTCGAGGAGGATGTGGAGGTTAATGGGGCTTATGCCCATACGGCGGAGATAATAAATAAGGTCTCTGTCGAGGTAGAGGAGGTGCGGGGTGAATCTGGTTTTTTGATCTCCACCTTTAATACCACACATCGGGTAAAGGGGGATACGGAGGTGCCTCTCTGGGGAGATACCTATCTTTCCCGGTTCTGGAGGAATGAATTCGGTGTCTTTTCCGAGGATCAGGGTCAATTTATGCCGGTGGTGAGGAATGTTCCAGTTTTTCCGGAAAGGAATTTGGAGCCGGGAGACACATGGATGCATGATGGTTACGAGGTTCATGACTTCCGTCCCAGCTTTGGCATACCGGAGGCTTACTCTTTTCCCATAAAGGTCCTCTATACCTACAAGGGAAGGGAGCTTGTGGAGGGACGGGAGCTCCACTTAATAAGCATCTACTATACGGTTTTTTACCGCCCCATCCCCCCAAGGAAACACACGGGGATTTATCCCGTAAAGATCACAGGCTTCTCAAAACAACTGCTCTATTGGGATAATGTCCTGGGAAGACCCCAGTCCTATTCCGAGGAATTTGAAATGAACTTTTATCTGAACGATGGTCAGTATGTCTGTTACAGCGGTATTGCGGAGGCAGAGGTTATTGATTCACCCACCCTGGACAGAGGTGCGATAACCAGGGATATTGAGAGAGCCTTATCCGAAGGGGGCGTGGAGAGTGCCAATGTGGAGGCTACGGAGGAGGGAGTAAAGATAACCCTGGAGAACATACAATTTATGCCAGATTCTGCGGTTTTACTGCCCTCGGAAAAGAAAAAGCTGGATTTAATAGGGGAGATCCTTTCCCGATATCCGGATAGGGATATCTTGATTGTCGGTCACACTGCCTATGCAAAAACCCTGGAGGGAATGCAGATCCTGTCGGAAGAGCGGGCTCAGGCAGTGGCGGAGTATCTTCTAGAGAGGGGAGTGCGTACTCTGGAAGGTATGATTGTTCAGGGGAAGGGAGGAAGTATGCCCATAGCCGATAACAGCACAGAGGAGGGCATGCGCAGAAACAGGAGGGTAGAGATAACCCTTTTAGAGAATTAGAAAAGATAACCAAAGGGGAGTATATCTAAATATTGTCAGGATTAAGTTTTTCCATCCACCTTCCCCGGGAAAGCAGATAGAATCCTATCAAAGCAATTACACTGTTGGAGAGGAACATCGCCATCCAGATCCCCTTGGGTCCGAAGGAAAGTATATAGCTTAATAGATAGGCAAAGGGTACACGAATACCCCAAAGCCGGGTTATATTAAGAACCATGATCGGTTTTGTATCCCCTCCTCCCTGAAAGGCTCCGGTAATAACCGTGAAAAGGGCAAAGAAAACCACAGAGGGGGAGATCATGCGAAAGAGGCTCTGCCCGTGGCTTATCACTTCGGGGTCATCCACAAAGATCCGCACAAACAGGTGGCCATTAAAAAAGGTAAAGGTCATCCCCAGAGAGATAAACAGGAACATGGAGATAATTGCAATCCGCACAACCTTTTTGGCATTCTCCTTGTTTTTCGCCCCAAGGCTCTGGCCTACCAAAACTGCATTAGCCTGGGCAAGACCTTGGGCAGGCATATTGAACATGGAGATTATCCTGTTTCCTATTCCAAAGGCGGCGATTACTGCTGTTCCAAAACTGTTTACAATCCCCTGGAGTACCGTAAAACCCAGGGCAGATATCCCCTGCCCTAGAGAGACTGGAAGCCCGATGGAGAAGACAAGTTTCATGGCAGATAGATTGGGTTTCAGATTTTCCCTTTTTAATTTTATCCCTCTCCTCCCCCGGATAAGGATTGTTAGAGATATGGCGGAGGCAACTATCTGTGATAGAACCGTTGCTATCGCAGCACCCGCAACACCCAGGGCCGGAAACCTTCCTAATCCAAAGATAAAGAGTGGATCCAGAAGAATGTTAAGGGTCACTGTACCCAGCTGAACAAGCAGAGGAGTAACACTGTCCCCTATGCCCTGAAGGCTGCTTTGCAGAAGAAAGCCTAAAAACATGAAGGGCAGACCGCAAAAGATTATCCTCATGTACTGAAAGGTGTAATGAAAAGCCTCCTCCGGAACCTGAAGCAGAACAAGCAGGGTTCTGGTTAAAAGAAATCCTGTTAGACCAATTAAAATGGAACAGAAAAAGAGCAAAAAGGTTATCTGTCCTAGATAAAAATCCACCTTTGCCTGGTCTTGTTTCCCCTTTGACTGAGCAATGAGGGTTGTTCCGGCACTTGCAAAACCCATTCCAAAGACGATAAGGAAAAAAATTATATTAAAGGAGATGGAAGGTGCAGAAAGTGCTACCCTTCCCAGCTTCCCAAGGAAAAAGGTATCCGCCAGATTGTACAAGGTCTGGAGCAGATTCGCCGCCATAATTGGGAGGGCAAGGGCCATGAGTCTTTTAAACAGAGGCTGATCGTATTGCTTTGTAAAATATTTTATCATTCAGATCCGATTTACTGTATACTAAAGCAGAACCTTGTACCAGCCATTACCTTGCTATGAAATAGTTGATAATTGCAGCAATACAAAGTATTAATTATTCTATGGATACACCAATGGAAACACCAATAGATATGAAAGAGGCAACGGAGATTGTTTGCAACAGCAGGGATCTATTTATTGAATTATTCGATATTCTTATTGATACCCTGGATGAACAATTATCCTTGCTGGAAAAGGCGATAGAAAAACAGGATTTTAGTACGATAATCTGGATTGCCCACAGGATGAAGAGTGGACTGAACAGTCTGGCTGCCAAGGGAGCTGGAGATCTTGCTCAAAGACTGGAAAATTTATCCCAAACCAGCTCCATTAATGATATACAACCGGTGTATAAAGCATATAAAATGGAACTTGATAGAATTACGGCTTACTACAAAAGTAGAGCCTGGGAATCCTATTTTTAGAATTCAGGAGGCAGGGATGAGCAAACCGAGAGTTCTGGTGGTGGATGATGGAGCCTTAAACAGGAATTTTATTAAAACCTATCTTACGGTGAATGGTTTCGAGGTGGATACTGCAGAGGATGGACTTCTCGGCCTGGAGAGGGTAAAAAAATCAAAATATGACCTTATATTCAGTGATGTGGAAATGCCTAATATGAATGGTCTTGAGTTTCTCAAAAACCTTAAAACCAGCGAGGAATCGAAGAATATTCCTGTAGTAATGCTTACCACTGTGGATAAACCGGAGGTTGTCGAGAGGGCCAAGAAGATGGGGGCTGTGCACTACATGATCAAACCCTTTGATCAGGAAAAGATGTCGCAAGCTCTTAAGGTAGCAGGGTTTTAGAAGGTACCAATGGAAGATCAAGATAAAAGTGGCCTAAATGAGGTAATGGAAACCCTGGATCACCTGGAAGGAGTGTTGATTGATTACGAAAACTCCCTTAAGGCCGGGGAAGAGGATACTGCCGGAATCCATATAATTTTCAGGTATGCCCATAATCTGAAAGGATCTCTGGGAATGCTGAATCTTGAATATTCTTCGGCGCTCATCCATTCCCTGGAGTCCTATTTTGATCTTCTGCGCAGTGGAAAAACGGAATCCTCCCAGGAGGCACTCGATCTATCTCTTAAGGCCATAGACCTTATACGATATAGTCTTCATCAAGAGAAGGAAGCAGAGACAGAACTGCAGAGTCTTACCGAGGGTTTCGAATCCTTAATTCAGTTTTCAGAAAGGATGAAAAAAAAGAAGGGAAATTCTTCTCTCTCCCAAGAGTCCCTTTTGTTGTTAAAGGAAGCAGCAGGAAGGGGGGAAACGATTTTCTTGGTGGAGAAGCTAATAAATACGGATATCTCCAGGGAAGCCTACGAAACATTACCTATCTATAATTCCATCCAGGAAATCGGGAGTATAATCTCCCGAGAGCCGGATTTTGAAGAAATTCCGAAAAACAGAGACCAGACAACGGTAAAAATTCTTTTTACTACACCTAAAAGCGAGGAGGACCTTTTCTTCGTTATTTTTGATCCCCTAAAGCAGATTGATCCGAAAGAATTCCTGGATAAACTGACGGAAAAGAAATCAACTAAAGATAAGGATAAAAAAAACCTCCACATCCTTATAGTGGAGGACGATTTTGTTACACGACACCTTGAGTATTCTATTTTATCCAAATACGGTATCTGTGCGATAGCAGTAAACGGCCGAGAGGCTATTGCGGCTTTTCAAAGAGCATTGGAATCGGGGAACCGGTATAATCTTATTGTTTTGGATATAATGATTCCAGAATTAAACGGGATTCAGGTTCTGGAAAACTTAAGAATTATGGAAGCCGATTGGGGCATCGAGGGCCTTGACGCTTCCAAGGTGATTATAATCTCATCTCTGAGTGATTTTGACACCATTAGCCGCTCCTTTAACAGGCAGTCCGATGCCTATATAATAAAACCCTTTACTCAGGAGAAGGCGGAAAAGGAGATGAAAAGATTGGGGTTGATACCCTGACAAATAAAAAAGGTTTCCAGTACTCCCCCCCCTCAAAGTGTCTGTTTTTGTCCCACCTAATTCACTGGTCTAATAAAAATATTTAGAAATTGGCTCTATTATTCCGGTTAAAATTTATATATCTTTCGCCCAAGTGGCGGAGGTATTGGTATGATAAAAGAAAAAGAAGGAAAAGGGATGAGCTCCCTGGGGGTTGCCCTTCTCTGGGCGGGGGTAGCTGTTTCTGTATCGGAAATGTGGGCAGGGAGTCTTCTCAATGAAGCAGGTCTTGTAACAGGTCTTATTCTAATTGTGGCAGGACATATCTTAGGCGGCCTTGTGCTTAGTCTTGGTGGAAGGATTGGGACCCGTTACAGGGTTATGGCTATGCAAAGCACCCGGCTTGTGCTCGGAAACCGGGGTTCTGTTCTCCCTTCCTTTTTAAATGTACTTCAGCTTGTAGGATGGGCGACCATCATGCTTGCCTTAAGCGGTGATATTGGGGCAAGGGTAGGAGAAAACCTGGGAGGTATTTTTGCTAGCAGGGCTTTCTGGATTATAGTTATCGGTGCCGGCACCTTGGCCTGGTCCTTTCTGGTGGGAAGCACTAAGCTGCAATGGATCCACACCGTGGTAATTCTGGGTCTTCTGGGCTTGAGCATTGTAATGACCTATCTTTCCTTAAACCCGAAACACTACACCCTAAGGCAGCCCTACTATGTTCCGATCTCCTTTTCCAGGGGTATGCGCCTTATGGATCTGGTAATAGTCATGCCCATCTCCTGGGTGCCCCTTATGGCAGATTACTCCCGGCTGGCTAAAAGCGAAAAGGGTGCCTTTTGGGGTTCTCTGCTGGGCTACGGCATAGTATCCACCTGGATGTATGTAATTGGACTTATCGTCTCTTTAGCTACGGGCACCGATGATCCGGCAATGAATATCCTGATGATGATGGGAAGATTAGGGCTTACAATTCCGGCAATTCTCCTAGTCTTTTCTTCCACCATGACCAGTGATTTTCCGGACATCTATTCCTCTGCCTGTTCTCTCTTTAATATTCATCCAAAGATCAAACCGGTTTATACCATGTGGGGCACAGGAATTTTAACAACCCTGCTGGCCCTTTTCTTCGATTTAAGCAGGTTTGAGGATTTTCTTGGAGCTGTGGGAGCGGTTTTTGTTCCTCTCTTTTCAATACTCCTGGTGGATTACTTCCTAATCCGGAAACAGGATCTTAAGGGGATTGATTTTGAGACAGGCAAGGGCCTTGAATTCACAAAGGGATACAGAATTCCAGGATTGGTTATCTGGGGCACAGGAATAGCTGTCTATTTTATAGCTCAAGGGTTCAATTTTTTCCTTGGTGGTTCAATAAGCTCTTTCTTTATTACTGCAATACTGTATATAATAATGGTAAGGAAGAGATAATTTTATGGGAGCAAGACTTTGGTTTATTGGGAATGAAAACAATAAGCCCCTGAAAGTCTTTCCCTCCCGGCGCAGTGCAGAGTTTGAATTGGAGGCTATGATCCGGGAGGATGAAAGGGCGGAGGAATATACTCTTTACTCACGGAATCTGGATGAACTGGAGGAGTTTCCCGTAGAATTCTCTCTTGCGGAAGAAGAGGGAATTATCTAGGGGGCCTTGGTCTTAGCTCTCCCCTAAAAACCTTTCGGGAGGAAAAACCGTAGACAGTTTTTACCCGAAGGTTTTCTTTTATCTTTTTAACAATGATCCATCTAGGAGGTTTACAGAATGCGCAGTGTAATCAATGTTTCCCAGGCACCAAAGGCTGTAGGACCCTATTCCCATGCTGTTAAGGTCGGAAACCTGCTGTTTCTTTCCGGCCAGGTCGGGCTTGATCCAGCAACCAATGCCCTTGTAGAAGGGGGTATCCGGGAACAGACAAGACAGGTAATGGAAAACCTCTCTGTAATAATCCGGGAATCCGGTTTTTCTTTAGGGGATGTTGTAAAAACCACCTGTTACCTTTCCGACATGAATAATTTCCAGGCCTTCAACGAGGAATATGCCAAGTATTTCGGCACCATCCTCCCCGCCCGGGAAACCATTGAGATTTCCCGGTTGCCAAAGGATGGCCTTGTGGAGGTATCCCTTATCTGTTGTGCGGGTTAGAGGAAACCTCCTCCCGTCTCTCCTCCTCGGGTAATTGACCAAGAGGCTCCTCAGGCTGTTCCTTCCGGGCTACAAGATCCTCGGTCTCTGGATTAGCCCGGAAACGGAGGACATTGAGCATAAAGATCTCCAGTTTATTAACAAGGTTTGGAGGAAGAAGGTTCCCGTCCACCTCCACGGAGATAACCGGGTAGCCTCTCTCCCTTGCCCAGGGGGTATACAATCCTTCGATCACCCGTCCTATAAGACAGGCAAAGGGGGAGATGTTTACTATACCGGAGTAGCCCTCTTCCATGGCCGTAGCTGCAACTCCTGTGGAAACAGCAATTTCGGAGTTGAGTTCCAGGTTTAAAAAATGCCTGGTGGTGTTGGCCATGATCTTCTTCATTTGATGGGGAGCCTCAAGCAAAAGCTCCGAGGGGGCAAGAGCCTTTTTAAAACGCCTTTCTACCTGAGCCTTCCAGGCCTTCTCCAGATTGTAATAGATCATTTTCCGAAATTCTCTGGAGAAGGGCTTTCTGTAGAAAGGTACAAGGGCGAGGCGTTTCTTTATGTCATAATCCCTTACAAAATCTGTGTAATGGATCCATTCCGATATTCCCGATACCTTTCCGATTATCCCCTTGGCGCTGAAAAGCTCCACCAGTTCATCTACTGCAAAATCATCTCGCCTTACATAGATCTCTCCCACCACAAGAACCTTAGGAGCCTCAGTTACAGGCCTGCTTAAAGGGATCTCCTTAAGCTCCTGGCCAAGGGTTTTCAAGGCTGGCAGCAGGGAATTTATATCCCTCTCCACCTCTGCAATCAGGTTTTCCCAAAGGGAATCGAACCGGGTCAGGGCCAGGGTCTTGTTTTCCGCACAGGCCCGCAGGGCTGTGTGGATATCTTTAAGCAGATCAGCAGCGGTGATGGCCTTCCACATGTTCTTGGAAAAATCTGGCCCCAGTTCGGTGTAGGAATGGTCGGAGCTCAGGGTAAACACCACGATGTTGGGAATTTCCAGATCCCTGAAAAGGTTGTCAAAGAAAACAGCATACTGCCCGGTTCTGCAGGGGCCAGTGGTCTCCGGCACAAAGAGAAGATAGATATCGTCTCTTTTGTACTCAGGAGAGGCAAGGAATTTCAGGGTGCTGCCAAGAACAAGGTGACTGGGCACGCACTCCTTGCCCGAGGCATGGGATCTGGCCAGTTGGATTGTCCGGAGATCTGCTACCGGCAGGGCCTTGGCATTAATCCCAGTGGACTTAAGAACTGCAGCAGACAGTTTTGTGGAAAGATCCCCCATATTGGAAAGGAGAACCGTTACCTTGTTATTTCCCTTTACAGGAATCTTTTTATTGTTAAAGGAATCGAAGATATGGATCTCCTCGTTTCCGTTGTTAACAAAGGAGAGACCGTTCCAATATCTTTTCTTATCCTTTCCCGTAAGACTCGACCTGTAGCCAGCAATGATGTCCAGGAAGGCCTCCACCCTGGTGTCTATACCGGCATCGGCGGAGTGGCTGTCCAGTTCAAGAATGAGGAAGGGTTTTGTGCCCATGTACCAGCGCAGGTAATGGAGGAGGAAGGAATCCGGTGCGCAGGAGAAGTTGGATATGAAGGTAACAAAGATGTTCGGCTCCTCCTGCAGCAGGGAGGCAGCCTTCATATCCTGCTGCCCATAGTACCAGTACATATTGCGGAAGATCTTTTTATCCTCAAAGGGGAGGATGTCGAAGGGGATTACAGAATAGCTCCGGGAGGTAAATTTCCTGGGGATTCCCATATTTGCATCCTTGGTAAAGGCATTGTAGGGCCTTCCCAAAAGGGCAATAACCGGTGTATTCCCCCGCCGGGCTTGTTCCAGGGCCTCTTGGCCTAGAAGCGAAGCGGCTCTCTTGTATTCCTCCTGTTTCTCCAGGGCCTTTAAAAAGGCGGTCCTTGTTTCCCCTTCCGAAATGCCAAGCCTGCGGCCGAGATCCTGGAAATATTCCAGGGCTTTATTCTTTCCAAATTTAAAGCTGACCACCAGGGGCAGCTGCCTCTCCCTGGGCAGATCCGGGAAGGCTTTTTCAATGTAATAGGGGAGTCCTTGAGTTATTGGGCAGAAATTGGCATGCACATCCTCTTCGTAGCTTTCCAGATCCCGGAAATGGGGGAGAAGAATATAGTCCGCCTTTCTTTGAAAAAGATCCTCCACTGCGCCGTGGGCAATCTCTGCAGGAAAACAATAGGTGCTTTCCGTTCTGGCCACTCCATCATGGAGCACCTCCTCGGAGAGAACCGTTTCAATACCCAGATTGTGGAAGAACCAGGCGTACAAGGGATACAGGGTGTAAACAGAAAAACAGCGGGGTATGCCGATTTTGTAGGACCGGGAATACCCTTTATCCTCTGCTTTAGGGGCATACTCTTGGAACATAAGATCCATTCTTCTTTTTACCCAGTCGGTGCCTTCGGAGAGCTCTGCAGTTTTTCTTCGGGAATTTGTGTATTTGCTGCACCGCCCTCCAAAGAGGTATCTCTCCCCTTTTACGGAAAGCACTTGGATGGGGCAGTAGTTGTCGCAGGATTTACAGGTAAATTCCCGTTCATACTCTATGGAGGTTTCAAGGATTTCGGAGAGATCAAAATTCCCCAGGGGAAGACTGCCCTCCTGGTGCTTCTGCAGGGCTAAAAGTGCTACGCCGAAGGCTCCCATCAGTTCCGGGGAGGGGGGCACAAGAATCTCCTTCTCCAGAAGCATGGCAAAGGCCAGGGGAACGGCCTTGTTCTTTGCCACCCCTCCCTGAAGAAAGATCTTTTTCCCTACAGTTCTGTTACCCACTACCCGGTTGAGATAGTTGGATACAATGGAGGTAACGATACCTGCGGTTATATCCTCCCGGGTTGCACCCTGCTGGATGGCTTTTCTTATGTCGGAATTGATAAAGGCGGAACAGTGTTCTCCGAATTTCAGCGGTTTCTCCGCCTGCAGGGATATCTCTCCTATCTCCCAAGGATTTTGGATATTAAGATCCCCCTGGGCGGATTCCTCCAGGAAGCTTCCAGTTCCTGCGGAGCAGGCCTCGTTCATAGCATAGTCTATTGGAACCTTATTCCTTAGAAGAACGTACTTTGCATCCTGGCCGCCAATCTCAAAGATTGTGTCCACAGAAGGGTCAAAATGGGTGGTTCCTACGGAATGGGCAATTATCTCATTGTATACACCGGAGGTCTGAAGGAATACTCCAAGGATTTCCCTGGAGGAGCCTGTTGTTGCAGCCAGGGAGATCCTTATGGGTTGACCCTCTGTATCCTGCTTTACCTTTTCCTGGATTATTGCAAGGGTCTTTTTCAAGGCTCCCACAGGATCACCATGGGTTCTTCCGTAATGGTAAGCGGCAATTTCAGAGGTTTCCCGGTCCACAAGACAGGCCTTGGTGGTAGTGGACCCTCCGTCCACTCCCAGAATATACTCCCTGCCGGCCTTAACCTTACCCTCCGCAGCCTTATGATATGTAACCCTGGATTCTGCGGATTTCAGATTATCATAGCGGGTAAAGCGGATGCTGTTCTGTTTAAGGATCTTTTCCTCCGGAGGAAGGGGTGTTCCCACCTTTTCGGCCAAAAGGGCAGCGCCAAGGGCCTCGAAAAAGGGAGCCTCCGGAGGCAGGATAAACTCTATATCCTGGTTTTTATCCCTTAGAAAACGGATGAAGTGCCTGTTTAGGGTTGTTCCTCCGCAGACCAAAACCCTTCCCCGGTCTATTTTTGCCCTTTTTAAGAAGTCTGTTACCTTGGTGGCCATTACATTGCTTAAGGAGACTACTATATCACCCTTGGTGGCCTCGCGTTTGTTAAGCCTGTGTGTACAGTCGCTCTTCATGAACACGGAACACCGAGTAGAGAGGGAGAGAACCCTGCTGGAATCTGGAACTTTATTAACCTCTTCCAGGGTCATGTCCATCCTTGCCAGCTGCTGGCGAAAGAACTCCCCTGTACCGGAGGCGCATTTGCTTCCGGAAAAAGTGGTGAGAATCTTATTATTCTCTCCCAGGGTATACACCACCAGATCTTCTCCTCCCATACTTACCACGGCCAGAACAGGATCCTTAAGTCGTTTCAATGCCTCTTCAATACAGATCGATTCAATAACACTGTTTATAGCAAAGAGGTTCCTACCCTCGGTTCCTGTTACCAGGGTTAAGGTCCCCGGCGGGATCTGGCCGGAAGAGAGGGTGCGGTGAATAGCCTGTTGAAAATTCCCCTCGTGGGGAATTACATAGCTCCAGGATATGGTAGAACTGTCCTTAAGCAGAACTGCTTTTAAGCTTGACGAGCCTATATTTATTCCTAAACTGAACATCATGATTTCCTTGAGAAGGTATGATATATACTTTTTACGAGTATGATAAGTGGATCAAAGGGATAATTAGGTGGAGAGTAGATTGAAAAAGATTGTCTCGGAAATACCCGGGGGAGAGGAGCGGGAGATAGTTTATACCGTAAAATACAGCCAGAGGAGGTCTGTAGGGATTACGGTTTATCCAGACCAGAAAGTTGTTGTCCGGGCACCGAAAAACTACCCAGCGGGAAAGATAAGGGAGATTGTGCATAAAAAGGGAGACTGGATTCTAAAAAAACAGAGAGAATTTAACAAGGTTTTTATCCATTCCGGGAACTATGATTTTATCCCTGGTGAACCCTTCCTTTATTTAGGCAGGATCTACAGACTCTCCCTTGTGTCAGGCAAAACCGGAGGGCAGGCCGAGGTATTTTTTGAGGCTCCGGATAAGTGCAGCCTTGAGCCGGAGGAGGGAAGGCTTATCGTTACTGTAAAGAAAAAGAGCGGGGATAAAGGTAAAAAGCCGGGGGAACTCCGGGAGGAGATAAAAAGAAAGCTAACCGGATTCTATCGAAGGGAGGCGGAAAGAATCCTTGGAGAAAGGTTCCGACTGTTATCCGGGAAGATCAAGGCGGAGGGAATTGACCTGGGATTGAAACCGGAAAAGGGGTTTGCCTTAAGACGGATGCGCAGGAGATGGGGCAGTTGTTCAAGGGAAGGAAAGATCCTTTTGAACACCTTTTTAGTCTGTGTTCCCCTGTCTTGTATAGATTATGTTATTTTGCATGAGCTTTGCCATCTAAAGGAAAAAAACCATGCCTCCGGGTTTTACAGGCTGCTGGAAAGGATCCTCCCCTCCTTTCGGGAGCAGAGAGATCTGCTGAAAAAACAGATTGTGCCCTATTTTTAGTAATTTTAAAACGGGTAGCCCGGAGGGACCTGCGCCGGGGGAAAACCACGGAAGAAGAATTTGCTTTTAGGCTGTTCGACCGGAGGGGCCTCTGCCGGGGGAAAACCCTTGGAGGGGGAGATTATAAAAGAGGTTTTCCCTCCCAGGCTGCCTCAAGAACCCTTAGGGCATCGGCAAAATCCAGTTCCTCGGGATTGTAGAATACCGATCCATCCCCCAGAGCTGTCCGGGCGATTTCCGGGAGAATCTCCCTGGGAATACTGATTCCACCCTCCCGGGTTTTTATCTCCCCCAAGTTTCTGTAGTGCCTTCCTCCCGTTTCTCTGAAGAGCCTCTCATTCATCTCCCGGATCAGAGTGATCACCTTACGGGCTCTGTTTTCCCTGGGGGTTTTAAGATACTCCTCTTCTCCAGCCAGGGGAAGCAAAAGATCTGCCAGGGGAGACTCGATTTTATGCAAATTGTATTCCAGTCCATAGGGAAGGAGGATTGCCATGCAGGTTCCATGGGGAACACCGCAGACACCTCCCACAGAATGGCCCAGGGTGTGTACCATTCCAACCATGGAATTGGAAAAGGCCATTCCTGCCAGATTGGCTGCCTGGGCAACGGCAAGTCTTCCCGCCTTATCCTGGGGATTCTTTACTACTCCTAAAAGGTTCCCGGAAATCAGTTTTATAGCGGAAAAGGCAAGGGAATCGCTTAAAGGGTTTTTGCCCAGGCAGAGGTAGGCTTCCACCGCATGGGTTAAGGCATCCATGCCTGTAGAGGCGGTTAAGACCGGGGGCAGAGATAGGGTCATCCTGGAATCGAGGATTGCCGCATCGGGGAGAAGATTGGGAGAGGTAAAGAGGAGTTTCCTTTTATTCCGGTGGTCCGCAATCACGGCCACCAGCGTAACCTCGGAGCCTGTTCCAGCAGTGGTGGGAAGAGCGATAAGGGGACGAAGCTTTTTTGTTAACCTTCCAGCCCCGTTAAACAGGCGTAGGTCCTCTGCCTTTTCTGTTACCAGGATGTTTGTGCCCTTGGCGGTATCCATAACCGACCCTCCACCCAGGGCAATTATAGAGTCGCATCCCTCCCGGTTGTATATCTCTGCATTTTTACTCACTGCCGCCAGGTCGGAATCCGGAGGGGTCTCCCTCTGAACCGGCAGGGAGTAGTAATCCCTACCCAGAGCATTTAGAAGGAGATCAAGAAGACCCGCCCCTGCCACGCCGGAGTCGGTTATTATCAGGGGTTTTCGAGCCTTCAGAGAGGAAAGAACTTCCGGAATCTCCTCCAAAACCTTATGACCGCTTTTTACAGCAACCTTGCTTACAAATTCAAAGTAATCGGGAATCATATTTTTCTCCCTCCCCCCGGGGTCTGGAACAGTAATTCCAAGGCCTCTTCAAGGGCTGTCAACCCCGACGATTCGGCATAGTTTATAAGGTTCTCGCCGGCGGTATAAAGCTGGGTATAGTCTGGGGTGTATTCCGGGTATTGTTGAACCAGATCTTCCAAGAATAGGTTGAAGGCTTTCCCGCAGAACTCGGAAAGCCCGGTTCCATCCCTTTTTATGTCCCAGGCATCCCTTCCCAGAAGTATACTTAAGGGTAACAGAATCTCCGCCTCCGGAACCTCGCCAGAAGAGAGGAGCGGGGGCAGAAGATGGAATGCCAGGGGGGTAAAGGAGAGGGAAAGAGAGGGCATAGATTCCTCGAGAAAACTGGTCAAGGGGGGTGAGTTGGCTTCCAGCAGATCCCCAAGAACGGAGAGATACACAGCGGTGGTTTTATCCTTTTTCCGGGTATCTGAAACCTGGGGTGCGGACAGGTATCTCTCCAGGATTTCGAGAGCTGTTTTTACGGTACCCCAGGCATGAGATTCCAGAAGGGGAGATAGATGCCTGTAAAAGATCAGGGAGAAAAGTCCCTTGGTCAGATTCTGAAGAGAAGAGATAAGTAACTCCCTCTTTCCAATAGATTTGGTAATCAGAGGATCAATCACTATCACCAGGGGGAAAAGGTTTCCCTTTCCCCTTAGGAAACAGGAGGAGAAGTCATCCCGGAGGGGAGAATCGGGAACAAGCACCCAGGGTACTTCCTCTGGGGTTGCCCCTTTTCTAATGCAATCCTTCGTAAAGTCTAGGGCTGAGGAACCTAAGGAGATTAGTGAATCCGCCTTTTCCTCCTTAAGTATTGATAAAGCCGATTCAAGAGCCTTGGAATGTAAAATCTCCGCCTCCTCCAGCTTTTCTCTAGATCCGCTGGTTCTTTGGCGGAGGGGCAACAGGAGCCCGCGGAAGCTCTCGGAATCCTGAATCTCCCTGGAAAGAATCCTTACGTTTTCTCTTCCCAGGGGAGAATCCTCATATATAATAAGAGGTTTTTTCCTTCCAGCACCGGCAAGCTCTCCCGGAATCCCTGCCAGGGCCTTAAGTCCGCAGATAATCTTAGGAGAAAAGCAGAAACTGTAGATTATCTCCCTTTTCATGTTTAACCCCCTAACCGAAGAGTACCCTAAGATAAAGCAGTATTCTTTTACCTAAGAGTCCCGGTGGTTTTACATATCTTTTTACTGCTCTTTCTGCTATAAAGCGGGGAAGGAGCAGGATCTCAATTCTGTTTAAAATCCTCACAAAGGTGCAGGTTTCAGGAATCGGACCTTCTGCTACCAGGCGGTTTCTTGCCTGGCTTACACAGGTGCTTTCCTGGAAGGAGAAGAGTAAAAAGGCTGCCTCCAGGTTCTTTATCAAGACCCGTAGATCCTCCTGCCCCGTGGCCTTTATCCTTTTTACAGAACCGGTACTCTCCTTCCTAAGGGCCATGGCAGGACCTTTGGGAAGAATACCCAGACAGAGGCTGAAGGGCGTAGGAAGGCTTTCTATCTCTTCTCTTACATCCCTGTCCAGGTCCGGGGCTTTTGTTATCGCTCTGCCTACAAACCACAACAAAACAGAACAGTAAAGGGATTTGACTAATTTCCGGCTTCCCTGGAAGGGGTGTGCCAAAGGGTAAGATCTCTCCAAATTCCTGCCTCCTTCTGGTAAAATTTTGGTTAAAAGATAGTAGCCTCTGGCAGGATTATAGATTCACCCTGGTGGCAGAGGCCTGTCTAGTCTTAGTCTGTAAGTTCCAGTTCCTTAAGAACCCCTGTTTCTGGCACTCCCTCCGCCGAGTAACCCTTAAGTTTATAGTATTGGGTTAGCATGGGATCCAGGTCCACTACACTATCTACCGGGTGGGAGGTTTTCCCCTCCTTTAAAAATCTTTCCGGGAGAGTGTCGTCCTTCTTTCGGATTCCTATTTCTGTGTTCATGTATCTTTCCAGGATGTGGATTCTCCGGCCCGCCTTTAGAAAATCCTTCATGGAAAGGGGCAATCCTGTAAGGGAATGAAAGAAACCGCTTAGGACGCTGTAATCTAGAAGCTTCATAGTGAGCCTTGGAAGGTTCTGCATAAAGATTTTGAGAAAGGGCTTGGGCGTGTACTTTGCCACAGGAGGTTCAAGGATATATCCAAAAGCCGTGAACTGACAGGTGGTAAGGGAGTTCAGAGCAGAGAAGAGATTCTCAAAGAAATCCACCCAGGCTGCCTTTGCCTTGGTGGTATAGGGGTTCAGGAACTTAAAGATCGCCTCCTGGCCAATGGGGTAGGCATTAAGATGACAGCCTCCCCGGTTTGCTACAGCGTAATTGAGCCCCTGGCCCCAGCCGGCCCGGGGGTCGTAGGCTGCCAGTTCTAGACCCTTTACATGAATGGCGTACTCTGTTCCTCCATATTTTTCGCTAAGCCTCTTTACTCCCAGGGAAAGCTCTTCCCCCTCCCCCTCTTTATAGGCTGTGTTCCTGATCATCTCGAGAATATTATCCGTTTTTCCAAAGGAAAGGGCACTGGGACGGATTCCCCTTTCCGCAGCTTCCATGGCCCACCCAAAGGTAACGCCTGTAGAGATGGTATCCATGCCAAGATCATTAAGAACCTCATTCCACTGGGATAGTATAAAGGTATCAAAGATCTCCAGATTCGGGCCTAACACCCCCACGGTCTCATATTCCGGTATTTGCCTCATTTTTCCATCGGGAAAGGTGCCTTTGTGTCCGCAGAGGATGGAGCAGGGAAGGCAGGTGCTGGGTTTTGTAGAGAAGGCCTCTGCCATGCTTTGGCCTGAGACAAGATAAGCCTTTTCATGAGTTCTGTTTTTAAAATTCCGTACCGGTAAAAATCCTGCCTCTATACCATAGTCTACATTGGAAGCTGTTCCATATTTTCCGTACTGGATAACAAAGTCATTCCGTTTAAGGTATGCCGCCGCTCTCTTTTTTACCTGGTTGTACTCTTTCGGGAGAGCAGGAACTATCTTATACTGTCCTCCCCGGGCTGTAATAGCCTTTAGGTTCTTGGCTCCCATTACTGCTCCCATCCCCCCTCGGCCGAAAAACCGGTGACCGCTTTCAATGTTGGCATAGAAAACCTGATTTTCTCCCGCAGGTCCTATAACCAGAGCCCCATCCCTTTTACCAAGTCCAAGAGCCTCCTGGGTTTCAGAGGTCATTTTTCCCCACAGGGTGTCCGCAGGGAGGAATACGACCGCTTCTGGCCGGATGTCAATCCAAACAGGGGACTCCGCTTTCCCGGAAATCAATACACCGTCGTATCCTGCGGTGCGCAGGGCTATGCCGAAGGGCCCGCCGCAGGAGGAGGAGAGCATTATCCCTGTTAGGGGAGATTTTGTGACGGCGGAAAATCGGGCAGAACAGGGCGCTCCAGTTCCCGTTAAAACACCGGTAATAAACCCCAGGATATTCTCCGGTCCCAGGGGATCCACTTTTGCCAGGGAACCGCCAAGGCGATCATAAAAGAGTTTCAAACCCAACCCCTTTCCCCCAAGATACCGTTGCACCATTGAAACAGGCGCCTCTGTCACTTTCCAAGTTTTTCCGGAAAGATCTATTTCCAGGATTTTTCCGCTTAGTCCCTTTATCTCCTTCATCTTATCTTTACCCCCCTGCAGTATATCATCTTTTTCTTCTGGTTGGGAAAAATATCTTTATAATGCAACATCACCATCAAGTCTGTTTTGAAATAACGATATATCTTAATATTGACCCTGTAACAGCCAGATAGTATCCTTAGATATAGGCTTTTAAGGAGTACAGGATGATAAAAAGAACAAAACAAGTTTCTCTGTTTCTCCTTTTTCTCCTGCTTATCGGTGAATATATCTATTCCGTGGAAATAAAACTTGGAACAACAGCTCCGGCAGGGTCGCCGTGGGATTTTGCCCTGAAGGAATTAGCTTCCCGCTGGAATACTATCTCCAATGGAAGGGTAAGGGTAAGGCTCTATCTAGGCGGAGTTGCGGGGGACGAGGACGACATGGTCCGAAAGACCCGAATCGGACAGATGCAGGCGGTGGTCGTTACTGGGAGCGGTCTTTCTGCCATCTCTCCGGAGATGCTGGCCTTGAGTCTTCCCCTTTTTGTCAGAGATGATTCCGAACTGGAGTATCTGCTGGACAACCTGGAGGGACGTTTTAATTCTATTCTGGAAAGCAAAGGCTTTTCTGTAATTGCCTGGCAGAGAGCAGGATGGCTTCGGGTTTTCTCCAAGAGATCTGCCCTGACGCCGGCGGAATTAAGGCTGCACCGTCTTGCCCTCCCCTTGGACGATAGTTCCTTTCAGCAGATCTGGAGAGCCATGGGTTTCAATATAATCAGTATTCAAGCGAGCGATTTTTTAACAGGCCTTCAAACAGGAATGGTGGATGCCATAATCAGCGCTCCTGTTCTTGCTGCGGCTTACCAATGGTTCCCCCTTGCTCCCAATATGAATGAAATTGCCTTTGCACCCCTGGTAGGCGCTCTGATTATTGACACACGAACCTGGAACAGACTTCCCAAGGCTATGCAGGAGGATCTTATTAAATCCGCCAGGGAGATTCTGGATCCCCTGCAAATGGAGACCGGGAGGCTGGAGGAGGAGGCTGTAGCCTTTATGAAAACCATGAATCTTCAGGTTTCCGAAACCACGCCGGAACTTATGGAAGAATGGGCCGATCTAAGCTCCAGGGCCTACAGTACCATTATTGGTTCTACAATTTCCCAGGAACTTTTTAACGAGATGGAGAGGGTTCTTAAGGATTACCGTCTTAAGGTTGAAAGATAGGAAGAGGGATATGTACAAGAGGATGGCTAAGTATTACGAGGAGATTTTTCCACTGGATCAGGAAAAAATACTTTACCTAAGGAATCTTCTGGAGGCTCCTCCGAAATCGGTTTTAGACCTTGGATGTTCCACCGGAGAATTGGCCTATGCCCTGGCTGGGGAAGGTTACCATGTTACAGGCCTGGATCTGGACGAAGAGATGATCAATCATGCCAGGGCTGGTAAGATTTCTGAAAACGAGGAAGGAAAACGGGGGTCTGTTTCTTTTCTTTTGGGAGACATGCTGCAGATAACCACAACTTTTGAACGGAATTCCTTTGATCTTGCTCTATGTCTGGGCAACACCCTGGTACATCTGCCTGGAATGACAGAGATAAGAGAGTTTTTTCATAATGCCTACGCGATTCTTAAGCCAAAGGGTTTTTTAGTTATTCAGATCCTCAATTATGCAAGAATCCTTCAATTCAAACCGGAAAGGCTTCCGACCATTGAAACGGAGAATATCCTTTTTTCCAGAAGATACGAATACTCCCCCGATGAGGAGAGGGTGGAATTTATCACAACCCTTAAGGATAAAAGAACAGAAGAGATTTTTGAAAAGGGTGTAACACTTTTCTGCCTTACTCCAGCAGCCCTTTCCCAGGGGCTTGAGGAGACAGGGTTTTATCTGGCGGAACTACAGGCGGATTTTTCCGGAAATACCTTCGACGAAAACAGCTTTTCCCTGGTGGCTGTGGCAAGGAAGATGCACCGATAGATGCAGTGGGATAATGCCTCCGCGGAATCCGAGGAAAAGAGGCTCTTTAAGGAATACTGGAACAGCTCCTCCTTTCAAAGGAGGTATAAAAAACTCATAAAGGGGCGGGAGCACAATTTTTTGGCTCTACAATCCAGGGATTTTATTGACCTTGCTTTAATGGAACTGAGGGATCTCTCCCTGGAGGGCGCTACGGTTTCCAGGGGGGGAATCAGGTTTTCTGCAAAACTCCACGATCTTTACCGGGTAAATCTTAAAAGTACTCTGATTTCCCGTTTTTTCCTGGTTTTGCCCAGTTTCAGGGTTAAATCCAGGGAGGAGCTTTTCAGAAAGGTTGTCAGGATACCCTGGGAATTGTACTTAAATCCTCTTCTTCCATTAAAGATAAACTCCAGGGTGCGGAATTCCATACTGCAGCATCAGGGTTTGGCCGGTAGGACCCTGGCAGAGGGAATAAAAAAAAGATTCAGTCTTATACCCTTTCCGGAAGGAATTGGGGAGAAGCTTACCGGGAAACTATTTTCCGAAAACCCTCCGGGAGATAAGGAGCCAGGATCTCCAGTTCTGCAACAGAGGATCGATCTTTACCTGGAGGATAATTCCTGTGAAATAAGGATCGATTCCTCTGGGGCGCATCTCCATAGGAGGGGCTACAGGGCAAGGGGAAACCTTGCTCCCCTCAGGGAGACCCTGGCTGCCTCTCTATTAAAGTGGGTCCTGCACCTGTACGGTCGTCCCGGGATTTTTCTGGATCCCATGGGAGGGAGCGGAACCTTTTCCTTGGAATTTGCCAGCCTGGTATACGGTTACAGCCTTTCGGGGTCTAGGGATTTTACCTTTTGCCATTGGCCTGGGTTTCAAGCCCAGCGGTGGGAATATTTTTTAAGGGAGAACAGGAAGGCTTGGGAGGAGGTAAAAATAAATCCGGAGGAGGTCTTCATCTTTTATGGAGACATAAGATCCAAGGCTGTTCTGCAGGCGGAAAGGAACGCCGGCATTGCAGGAGTGGCACGGGCGATAGGTTTTACGAGGGCCGATTTTTTTAAAGCCAAGGCCCAGGATTACGGAATCCCAGAAGGGGGATCGGGGCTTCTTGTTCTGAATCCTCCCTATGGAAGAAGGCTTTATCAGGAATCCACCCACAAGGAACGGGCGGAGTTTTACAGGAGGATTCTTACCAGATTCTATCAGGTATATCCTGGCTGGAGGCTTCTTCTTCTTATACCCAAGGAGGTTCCTGTAGAAGCCTTTTGTCCGCATGGGGTAAGGCCGGCTTGTGAAAAATCCTTTATCCATGGAGGTATCCCTATCACTGGCTATATATTCCTTTGAAACCCCCGCGCTTACCTTCTCTGTAGGGATATGAATTTCAAGCCCTTGGTCCTGAATAAAATTTATTGACAGCAAGGGAAACGCCGGGCATAGTTAAATTTACATTCTTCCCTTAAAGAGGTACAAGACAATGAAAGACAGTATAAGACTTAAAAGCATCAATAATTACTGGAAAAAACGGTTATCCCTCTGTCAGGAGGCTCTAAAGGAAAATGGTTTCGATGCCAGGGTTGTTCAGAATCAGGAGGAGGCAGTGACCCTGATTCTGGAGGAACTTATTCCAAGGCACCAGCCTAAAATCGTTTCCTGGGGCGATTCCCTTACCTTTCTATCCCTGGGAATTTTAGAGGAACTTAAAAAGAGGGAGGAGTATCAGATTGTTGAGATAGAGGGGGAAGGGATCTCCTGGGAGGAGTCTATGGAGGCCCGGAGAAAGGCTCTTTTAAGTGATCTCTTTTTTACCGGCACAAATGCTGTAACCGAAGACGGAATGCTGGTTAACCTGGACATGATAGGAAACAGGGTTGCCGGAATAACCTTCGGCCCCAGGCAGGTTGTTATAGTCGTGGGCAGAAACAAGATAACAGCGGATCTGGATGCCGCTATGGCAAGGGTTAAGGATTATGCCTCTCCGGTAAATGCCTCACGCTTTAATCTTAAAACCCCCTGTGTAAAAACCTCTCTCTGCCATGATTGCAGCAGCGCGGATCGTATCTGCAATGTCTGGACTATCACGGAAAAATCCTTTCCCAAGGGAAGGATAACGGTTATCCTTATAAATCAGGATCTAGGTTTCTAAGGAAGGAGGCTTGGAATGGAGGATAAACTTGTAGTTTTATGGAGCAGTCAGGATCGAGGAGTAGCGGAGAATATGCTGCTGATGTATACCCTGAATGCCAAGAGAAAGGGTTGGTTTGGGGATGTCACCCTTATTATATGGGGCCCCTCGGCGGAACTGGTAGCCAACACCCCCGCCCTGCAGGAAAAGTTGAAGGAGATCATGGCAGAGGGGATCACCGTAGAGGCTTGTCTGCGCTGCGCAGATAATTACGGAGTCAGCGGAGTGCTCAGGGAATTAGGGGTAGAAGTCAAATTGATGGGAGAGATTCTTTCCGGATATCTTAAAGAGGGAAGAAAGCTTCTTTCATTATAAATAAGATAGCGCTTTTCATTATGCCTGAAACAAGGAAGATTTTTACAAGCATAACCCAAAGCTCTGTACGCTTTTATGGAGCCCTGTTTCTTGTATTTTTCACGCTTTTTATGATCCTCATTTCTCTTTCCAGCGGATACAGGGACAATCTTACCAACATGAGAATGGAGGAGATAAAGAGGCTGGTAGAAATCGCCATAAATACCATCCAGCCTATCATTGATAGGTACGAAAAGGGGGAGATAAACAAAGCCGAGGCTTTAGAACGGGTAAGGGATATTGTTCGTCGTATGACCTACAGAAGCGAGATTATGGACAACTATATGTTCATGAGCAGCTATGAAGGCATAATGCTGGTACAGCCTTTGGAACCTCATTTGGAATACACTTATCAGTGGGATTCCAAGGATGCAAAAGGGAATTATTACATCCGGGATCTGGTTAAAGCAGCCCGGGGCCCTACGGGGGATGGATTTGTTTTTTACTATTATCCACCCCCGGGAAGTACAAATCCTGGGAAGAAGCTTTCCTATGTGCGCGGTTTGGACAGTCTTGGCTGTTACATCGGTACTGGGATGTATTTTACAGATATTAATGCCCTGGTTCTGCGGTATCTCTTTTCTCCCCTCTTTATAATTGTAATTGCCTTTTCTGTAATTTCCCTTCTTTTTGCCTTTTTCCTCCGGCCTCTGGCTCTATGCATAAGGATTTTAGTAAAAACCTTTCAGGAGATAAACCTGAACCCGGGAAAAATCCCAGCCATTCCCAAAGACACCTTCCGGACCGGGACCGAGGAGTATGAACTTCTTGAGTCCTTTGAGGAGATGCTGAAAACCATGGCTGAACACAGGGAAAAACTGATTACCGCGGATAAGTATTCCTCTCTGGGAGTCCTTGTAGCAGGGGTTGCTCACGAGATAAATAATCCAAACCAGTTTGTTCTTTCCAATGCAGGGCTTTTAATTGACTTCTGGAAAGACCTTAAACCTGTGCTGGAGGAGTACCAGAGGGAATATGGAGACTTTTCCCTGGGAGGCTCGGATTTTTCTCAGGTTAAGGAGGAAATTCCGGTCTATATCAGGGGAATTCTGGAGGGAGCGGAGAGGATAAACAAGATAGTGATGGATCTTAAAAGCTTTTCCAGAATGGATCCTCCGGACAGGCATTCAAGGATAAATATCCAGGAGATTATAGAATCAGCCATAACCCTTTGTGGTAATCTGATTAAAAACTCCACAAATAATTTTAATCTTCAAGTGGAGGAGAATCTTCCACCGGTCCTTGGTAATTCCCAGAGGCTGGAGCAGGTGGTTATAAATCTTATCCAGAATGCCTGCCAGGCTGTAAAGCAAAAGGATAAATCCATCACCCTCCGGGCCTGGACCAACAGTGAAAAAACAAGGGTTTTTATAGATGTGGAAGATGACGGGGAAGGAATTGAAAAGGAGATAATCGGCAAGGTTACGGATCCCTTTTTTACCACTAAGAGAAGTGAAGGGGGAACAGGTTTAGGACTTTCCGTGTCTCAGAGTATAATTACAGAACACAAAGGGAATATCCAGGTAAGATCAGAAAAGGGAAAGGGTACCCTGGTAACAGTATCCCTCCCGGCCTCCCTGGTAGGGGAGGAGGTAAGGAATTAGGGGAGTAACCATGGAAGGCAGAAGATATCCGGCAAGACCTGTAATTCTTGTGGATGATGAAAGGAATATTCTGCAGAGCATGAAGGGGGTTCTCCAGACGGAAGGTATCACCAATGTGATACTTTTAGAAGACAGTCGGATTCTAAGGGATACCCTGAAGAAAAACCCGGCAAGCCTTGTTTTACTGGACCTTACCATGCCCTATCTCTCCGGTCAGGAGCTCCTGCCGGAATTACGGAATAACTACCCGGAAATTCCGGTAATTATAATTACAGGGGTAAATGATGTAGCATCCGCTGTGGAATGCATGCGTCTTGGGGCCTTCGATTACCTTCTTAAGGCTATTGATAACACGACCCTCTTAGGAGCGGTTAGAAGAGCCCTGGAGGTAGTGAATCTTAAGGAGGAGAATGCCCGGTTAAAGAGCTCTCTGCTGAATGGAACCTTAAGTAATCCCGATTGTTTCTCCCAGATCCTAACCAGAAACCAGAAAATGGAGGCAATCTTCCGGTACCTGGAGATTCTTGGCCCTACCAGCAGGCCGGTTCTGATTACGGGAGAAACAGGAACTGGAAAGGAACTCTTGGCTGAGGCTCTTCATAGGTTGAGCAGACGATCCGGTTCCCTTATTAAGGTAAATGTGGCTGGTCTGGATGATACCATGTTCTCCGACACCCTTTTTGGCCACAGGAGAGGAGCCTTTTCCGGAGCCCTGGAAAACCGAAAAGGTCTTATAGAGTCAGCCGAAGGGGGCTCCCTGTTACTGGACGAGATTGGGGACTTAAGTTCCCAGAATCAGATAAAACTTCTTAGACTTCTGGAAAACGGGGAATACTACCCCCTGGGATCCGATGTTCCCAAAAGAGCCTCCTGCAGGATAATAACCGCTACAAACCGACCTTTAACAGATCTTTCCGTATCCGCAACTTTCCGTTCCGACCTGTATTACCGCCTCTCTGCCCATGCTGTTACTCTGCCTCCCCTGAGGGAAAGGAGAGAGGATATCCCAATTCTATCGGAAAAGATACTGGAGGAGGCGGCAAGGGAATTGTCGGTAATGGAACCGGATATTTCTATGGAAGCGATGGAGTACCTTAAAAACCAACCTTGGCCGGGGAATATCCGGGAACTGCGTTCTGTTATTTATGATGCCTTAAGCAGATGCGGGGATGGCAAAATCACTCTAGAGGACTTCGGTATCTCCCGGACCAACTCCAATCAGCCTGGTGTAAGGGATCCATCCATCAAAAGGGGTCTTCAGTTTTACCCCCAGGAACCTCTTCCCACCTTAAACGAGGCTGCAGAACTGTTGATACAGGAGGCTCTTGCCCGAAGCGGGGGCAATATCTCTAAAGCTGCAGCACTATTGGGGATTTCCCAACCTGCCCTAAGTAAACGTCTAGCACGAAAAAAAGAATAACCTCTGTTATAACCGGATCATAACCAAAGTTATACTTCCTGGCGCTTTTGCAGAAGAGTATAAGAAACAGGACATGGCGAAGTTAGGCTGAAAACAGAACCTGGGAAGTAACAAGAAGGGACGGGGGTTATTCACGGAAAGCCTTTATAATCATCTTTTATCTGTAAGTGTCGATTGAGTAAACACTTAGGGGTGTAAAGCTCCTGGGAGCTTCGGCGGGTGATGTTTATGAAACAGAAAGGGGGTAGTAAACAAAAGGGGTGAATAAACACCCAGGGTTGTCTAAATACCGGCTGCCCTGATCTTGGCACATAAAATGCTATAGATTTAACATGATACAGGCGGACCTTATAGTAAAGAATGCTCAGGTTATTACCCTGGACAGAGAAGGAAGAGAAGCTACCTCCCTTGCAGTAAAGGGAGGTATTTTTTTGGAGGTTGGGGATTTCCAATCCCTGGAGTATCTTAAGGGCCCAGGAACAAAGGTTATAGATGCCGAAGGTGCTGCGGTACTCCCTGGTTTCAATGATGCCCATTCCCATCTTTTGTCTCTGCGGGGACAGCAGCTTCTTCAGCTGGACTGTTCCCCCGGGAAGGTAAAGAAGATCCAGGATATCATCGACCTTGTTCACGAAAAGGCTAAATCAACGCCACCGGGGGAGTGGATCCTGGCAGGTAGTTACGATTTTAAAAAACTGGCGGAAAAACGGCATCCCACCAGATGGGATTTGGATAAGGCCACTACCAGTCACCCTGTTCATCTGCGTTCCCAAACCTGCCACATAGGGGTGGTAAACTCCCTGGGCCTTTCCCTGGCTGGGATAGATGAGAATACCCCCGATCCTCCGGGGGGAGAATTCGAAAGGGATGAGAGGGGTCGTTTGACCGGGGTATGCAAAGAGGAGGCCCACTTCCTTTTTGTTACCGGCATGGGGGATGATTCCTCCTTTATTCCTTCCTATACAATCCCGCAATTGGTGGAGGCTGTAAAAAGATCCTGCCAGGAATACAACAGTATGGGAATAACCAGTGTGGGGGATGCCCTGGTTGGCTCTCTCGATATAGAGGCCTACCAGGCGGCTTTGCGGGAGGGACATCTCAATACCCGGGTTTACATGATTGTGCTGGATGTGAATCTTCCAAAACTGAAGGCTGCAGGGCTTAAAACCGGTTTCGGTAATTCCATGCTAAAACTCGGCGGAATAAAGAGCTTTGTGGACGGGGCTATAGCAGGCTACACTGCCTGGCTCTCCAAACCCTATGGTCATAAACCTGGAAACTATGGGATACCCACCAAAACTCCCGAGGAAATAGATGAGCTTGTGCTGGAAGCTCACAGTGCTGGGTTTCAGATGGAGGTTCATGCCAACGGCGACAAAGCAATATCAATGCTCCTCGACTCCTACGAAAAGGCGCAGAATAGGTTTCCCGCAAGGGATCGCCGCCACAGGATTGCGCACTGTACTCTGGTTAACCGGGAGATCCTGGAAAGGATAAAGAGCCTGGGAGTGGTAGTACTTCCCTTTTCAACCTACATCTGGGAGCATGGGGATAAAATGGAAACCTATGGAGACAGGATCTCCTGGATGTTTCCCCACAGATCCTTTCTAGATTACGGAATCCCCGTAGGAGGAAGCTCCGATAATCCCTGCGCTACCCAGGATGTGCTTACCGGGCTGCAGGCCATGGTTACCAGAACAAGTTCCGAGGGAAAACTCCTGGGCCCGGAACAGAGAATCACTCTGGGGGAGGCCTTAAGGATCTATACCCAGGGGAGCGCCTATTCCACCTACGAAGAGAATATCAAGGGGATGATTGTCCCTGGCATGCTGGCAGATTTTGTTTTTCTTTCCAGGAACCCCTTCTCTGTGGATCCCTACGGTCTTAGGGAGATAAAGGTTCTTAAAACTTTCCTTGGGGGAAGACCGGTTTTTGAAGTATAAACCGGTTAAAGATATAGCTATAAATCAATTTATCAGGAGGGACAGATGGGAAAAAAGAAGTATCCTTTGCGGACCACTCTTTGGGTCCTCATTGTGATCGGTTTCATGATCATGGAATTCCCGGGAATCTATTTTTTTAACCGGATAGATCCAGTGATCTTCGGATTGCCCTTTATCTACAGTTTTACAATCATCATGTGGGCAATTATGTGTGTAATCATGTTTGTGGGTTATAAAACAAACTGGGGAAAGGGCGCCGATTTCAAAGAAGGCGTCAGGAACGACGGGTAGGGGAGGTATAAACAATGGCGCAGAATGTTATTGCTGTTTTAATTTTAGGCTTGTTCATGCTGATACCCCTTTACATGGGGGTTGTGGCTAAAAA
>ENA-OSEO01002247-OSEO01002247.1-sediment-metagenome-genome-assembly--contig:-NODE-2247-length-28446-cov-5.185484_pt1 | contig 28446 bp, 31 predicted proteins | sample MGYA00237883_ERZ534232 | MGnify/ENA metagenome assembly ERZ534232 | reverse complement strand
TGCGCTCCATCAACTGGAACTCACTAATGCCCTTAAATTGAAGCAGTTCAGAGCGGAAATCTCCAACGAAGAGGCCGCAATGATTCTCAGACGACTGGATGAGCATGAGGCAAAAGGGGTTTTCTATCGACCGAGATTGGACTGGGCTGCGGCTTTCGCCCTTGCCATCGACCTGTCAAAAAAACACTCGGGGAAAATCGGAGCAAGATCATTGGATGTCATCCATGTTGCTTGCGTCCTTTCGATAGGGGCACCTGTCCTGTTCACCTTTGATGAGAGGCAAGCAAAACTGGCTGTTGCTGCCGGCCTCAAGCTTGCAGACCCGATGAGGCTTTAGCTTGTAGAAGTCAAACCTGTTAATTCGATGAGGTCTTGCCTCGTAGCCCGAAAATTGGGTTGAGCGGAGCGAAACCCAACATTGGCGACTGCAGCCATCCATAAACGTCGTTCAATTGTCGGCTTTTTTGTTGGGTTTCATTGCATTCAACCCAACCTGCATGGCTTTCCCACTTTTGCGCCATGAACCGCATAAAATACACCAAGGCAACCTTGCACACTTTGATTCATTTTGTCGGCAGTTTTACGTGCAATCGTCATGGATGAGCCGGTTGGTTTTCTTGGCAGCCAATTCAGGTAAGATATATACTGCCATATCATGTAAATATGAGACTACATGAAAGGATAATCAAAGTATGAAAGCAAAAGTGACAGCACGCGGACAGGTTTCAATACCGGCCGAGATAAGAAGAAAATTCAATATAGAGCCTGGTTCCAGGGTCGAGTGGGTCGTGGAGGGTAGTGTCATAAAAGTTGTTCCCCTGCCAAACGACCCGGTGGCGGCATTCAGAGGGCGCGGTTCCGGAAAGTATAGTACCGAGCTACTAATTGAAGAAAGGCGAGCAGAGCGGGAAAGTGAAGCTGAGAAAGACAAAAGCGACTGATTCGTACCTGTTTGACACCTTCGCGCTGTTAACCTTGTGGAATGATGAAGAAGGGGCTGAGTCGGTACAGTATTTGCTGCGCTCAGGGGTACGGATCTACGTTTCCTTCATGAGTTGTATGGAAGGTCGATACAGAATATGGAAAAATGCCGGCAAGGCGGAATCGCAAGAGTTTGCAAAGTACCTCGATCTGCTTAAACTGAAAAGAATTGATATCACTGGCTCGATTTTTGACAAGGCGATAGAGATAAAGGCTACCAACAGTCTCTCTGTTTGTGACAGTTGGATTGCCGCCACAGCTATTGAGATGGATGCGGTTCTTGTTCATAAGGATCCGCACTTCGAGTAACTGAAAACAATCGCGAAGCTAATGGCGCTCCCCTATAAGCCACCCGAAAGCTTCTGACCGGTAATAGCAACCAGTATAAGAGGACACAGCATGGCTCAGGACCTCGCATCAACGGTGCAATCAAGTGTTAAGAGGCTTTTCCCCGGCAATTCTCATTTTAGCTTGCGCCGCATCGAAGATACAAGGGCATGATGTGCCTGCAAACATGAATTCCCGCCGGCTCGGATCGAGCATGAAAGGAATCAAACGACCGCTGGAATAGGATAATAAGCTACCGGGCCGGGCAGACGAAAGGTGCTTTGCCCTTGTTGCGCCGCACAAGCACGTAGAAAGCACCGGCGCCTCCATCCCGGGAGCGCGCACAGGCGAAGGCCAGCACGATTCGCTTCAGTGGAGCACGCGTCAGCCAGGTCACCAGGTTTTGCTTGAGCACCGGTTGCCTGCCTGCGGAATTGAGGCCTCGACCGCAGACAATCAGTATACAGCGCAATTTGTGCGCGAAGCTTTCACGCACAAATTGAGTCACCAGGTCACGGGCCTGGCTGCTGTTATAGCCGTGCAGGTCCAGGCAATCCTGGTAGCTGAAGTCTCCGTTGCGAAGCTTCTTGAGAATCTCGGGAGAGAGACCCACCACTGCACCATCCACATACTCGTCGGAATAAGTCAGCTCGAAGGGACCGTCGCCGGTCACCAGATCCACCAGGTGAGCATAGACTTCAATCTCCTCCTGGGCCAAGAACCGCGGAGGAGCCTTGGTCGGGGGCGACGGAGGAACCCTTTCGCGCTGAGATCGGGGGAGTGGAGCCACATCAGCCATGGCGTTGAAAAAAATGGTATCTTCCCCAACTTTTTGCTGCACGACTGCAGAGGGCTTTTCAGGTTGGGGAGAAGCGCCGGCAGGGGGTGAATTGCGTGCCAGGTGTTGATCTAAGTCCTTAAAGGGGGTATAGAAACCGAGCAACGAAAGATCCCTCGATGAGGGGCGATGCTTTGACCGGGTGGTTTTTCTTTTCTTGCCTGCCATCTCAAGCCTCGCTTCATCTCGGGAAGGGCCATGAGCCTGCGGGTCACAACGATCCACAAAAATGCTGTAGGGCTCGTTCCCCGAACGAGCCGAGTGAGGTGCGTTCGGGGAGCGCACCCTACATCTTCCCCCAATAAAATGGGCAGCCGACCAAATGCGGAGGCGCCAGCTGCATCACATGATAAATATCATAGCACAGGAGCTCAGGAAACCCTCTGATGAAACCCATAGTACTCATTGAAAAACCATCTCAACTTCGGCTTCTAATTAAGGAACTTTCAACAGCGCCATACATCGCCATAGATACGGAGTCGAACAGTTTTTATGCCTACTTCGAGAAGGTGTGCCTGATTCAAATTTCCACCATCGAGAAAGATTACATTATTGATCCTCTCATGTTGAGGGACATCGAACCGCTCGGAGAAATCCTCGGAAACCCGGCTATCGAGAAGATTCTGCATGCCCCATCCAATGATATCGTTGGATTAAGACGAGATTTTGGCTTTCGCATTCGCAATCTTTTTGATACGGCGGTGGCATGCAAGCTGCTCGGCTGCAGACAATTGGGGCTGGCCAGAATTCTGCAAGAACATTTTGCGGTGCAACTCAACAAAAAATGGCAGCGCTGCGATTGGGGAAAGCGTCCTCTACACGGCGATCAACTTGAGTACGCCAGACTTGACACCCACTACCTCATTCCTCTTCGCCATCAGCTCGCCGCCGGCTTGCACGCCCAAGACTCATGGGAAACAGCCAGAGAAGCTTTCGATAAGCTGTGTGAGCAGGAAGCTCAGGACAGACCTTTTCACCCCGGAGGTTTTATCAATATCAGAGGTGCGCGCTCCCTGGACTCCGCCGGGAAGGCTGTTTTGAAGGCTCTCTACGTTTACAGAGAGAAGGAAGCTCAGCAACGTGATCGGGCTCCTTTTCGGATATTGTCAAATGAAACCCTGCTGCGTCTTGCACGCAGCCGTCCGCACAGTTTGCGAGAATTCGCCGGCACCAAGGGACTGCCCCACCATTACCGTAAAGGTCATAGAGCTCAAGACCTGTTGGAGCTGATCAACCGGAACGGAGCACACGTGAAAAGTGTTGAGGCTCAAACCTGAAAACAAATCCGCACTAAAAAGCGCAATAACCAAGATATCAGCGGGACACCATTATGAATGCGAATATTTCACTGCAAGATTGCTACAAGACCTATCGATACGATCAGGACAAAGCACGGAGCCCCGAGGAGACGGTTCGCTGGGTAAAGGAACGGCTGGCGGTGATCGATTCTCAAATTCTCACCAAAACCATGCGCATAGACACGGGGCGTCTGGACATTCCCGTCTACATCAGCCTGTGCGGAGAAGACGCTACCAGGTTCACGGGCACCAAAAAACAGATGGGCAAGGGAGCCACTCCGATCCAGTCTGAAGCAAGTGCGGTAATGGAACTGGTCGAGCGCTTCAGTTTCTTTTCGTTCATCCACCAGACTCCGTTTCCTCTTTTTTCTCGCGGAGACATTGCAGACCGCGCCATTTCAGCCGCAATGCTGCTCAAATCGGTGCACGACAATAAAACATCGCCGCAAAGCGCAGAAACCTTTCTACAGGATTGCCCCATGCGCTGGACAGCCGCCTACAACTTGACGCGCAAGCTGGACCAGCTGCTCCCCATCGATTGGTTTTACCTCATAAATGAGTACAACGGTCCGGCAGCCGGCAATACGCTCGAAGAAGCAATTCTGCAAAGCCTTTGCGAGGTGGTGGAAAGGCACGTGGGCTCCATCATAAGCTTTGAAAAATGCCACACCCCTGCGATTGATGCCCATTCTCTGCAGGATCCAGCCGCGGTGGAGCTGGTGGAGAAATTCCAGCGCAACGGGATACAGCTTTTCCTGCGGGATTTTTCATTAAATACCGGCATTCCTTCAATCGGGGCACTGGCCTATGACCCGGCAACCTTTCCCGACAGGAGCGAAATCGTTTTTACCGCCGGCACCACATCAAACCCTGAGAAATCCTTGTCGCGCGCTCTCACGGAAATCGCGCAGTTGGCAGGCGATTTTGAAAATCGCACATCCTATCGTCCCACTCTTCCCAAGTATGCCAGCCTGGAGGAAGCGCGCTATTTAATGGACAATCATGAACAACTAATACCCATCGCCGGTCTTCCCAACCTGGAGCATGACAACCTGCGAATTGAAATCGAACGTTGTGTTGCAGCCCTGGAGAAAATCGGGCTGGAAATTCTGGTGGTCAACGTGACTCACCCCGAAGTGGGAATCCCTTCAGTTTACACGATCATTCCCGGGGCTCATTTCCTGGACCACACCCGCGACACCGACTTTGCTCAGCATGCCGCACGCGTACTGCTGCGCAGCCCTGCTCCGGATCGAGCCATTGTTCACATGCAGCGCCTCATCGAGCAATTCGGTCCACGCTACGACCTGACCTTCTTCCTGGCTCACACCATGGAGCTCGAAGGGTCCGCTCGAGAAGCATTGTCCTTGTTCAAGGAAGCTCTAAAGCAAGATCCCGATCCCGGAGAAATTGCCAGCATCCATGTCCACGTCGCTTCCTGCCAGAAACATTTGGAGCAATTCGATGAGGCTCTGGAATCTCTGGCCCTCGCAGAGAAGCATAATGACGAACTGAAAGAAATTTACAACCTGCGCGGCTTTTGCTATTTCAAAATGAAGAAACATAACGAAGCCATCTCGGCTTTTGAGCGAGCCATAGAGATCGATCCCGGCTCTGCCATCGATTATGCAAATATCGGCTCGAATCTGCGCGAGCTCGGCTACAAGGAAGAAGCTATCAAATTGTACCGCATGGCCCTGGAGTTAGATTCGGACATTGACTTCGCACGCGACAATATCTCGAGGTTGGAAGCGGAGCTTGCTGCAAACAGCAATGCACACAAAGGCTATACCGGATAAGGGTGTGAAGTTGCAGCATTGTTGATGCGTGGTGGAAGAAAAAGAAGGTTCTCATCCTTCATGGGTATAATTGAATCAGCAGTCAAACGAGGTACGGCGATGAAAAAATGGCTTTGGACTTTCGCTTTTTTTGTAAAACTCCTCCTTGTGACCGCCTGTTTAGCTCCCGTCCAGGCAGCAGAAATGCAGGATGCAGAGTCCGCCACCCATGACTCTGAAGCGTCTTCCTACAGAGTGGTGGATGTCTATCGATATCCAGGCTTCAGAGTAATCCAGTTCGACCTGCCGGTTCTTTCTCATTTTTCGTACATGCTGATAAGCGGGGAACAGGCATTGGTCGTCGATCCGGGCAGAGACGTTTCTATCTATCTTGATACGGCCAGACAGGAGGGAGTGAAGCTGGCGGGAGTTTTCCTGACTCATTCCCATGCCGACTTTGTGGCGGGACATATGGAGCTGGCGCAGGCGGCAGACTGCCCCGTTTACGTGAACCGTCACAGCGGCGCTGAATACTCTTTTGTCCCTTTGGAGGAGGGATCGAGCCTCGAGATAGGTGAAGCCTCCATCCGCTTTGTCGAAACCCCCGGGCATACTCCCGATGGCCTCTGTGCCTACGTCTATAGTCGCGAAAAAAAAGCAGCCCCGGAGCTTATATTTACCGGAGACACCTTGTTTGTCGGCAGCGTCGGCCGCCCCGACCTGCTGGAAGGAAACGTTTCGGCTGCAGCCCTGGCTTCCATGATGTTCGATACCTGGAACAATAAGCTGTCGGCGGCGGGTGACAATGTGGTCATCTTTCCTGCCCATGGAGCCGGATCTCTATGCGGGGCACATTTGAGCGACCAGCCGAGCTCAACCATTGGAGCCGAAAAGGCCGGCAACTCTTACCTGCAATACAGTTCAAGAGCGGAATTCATTGTCGCACTGCTGCAGGATCTTCCAGAAGCGCCGCAGTATTTTAAACACAATGCAATGATGAACCGCAAGGGGCCTCCTCTGGTCGACTGGGATGCGGAAGTGAAACAGATTACCGCAACCGAGGCACTCATCGATCCTGCCGACTACTATGTGGTCGACGTGCGAGACCAAAGCGAATACGCCGCGGGCCATATCCCCAATTCCGTTAATATCGGAGTGCGCGGGAGGTTTGAAAACTGGGTCGGCACCATGGTTCCCTGGCAAGCAAGGCTGGTGGTCTGTGGCGGCGAAACCGAGCTGAAAGAGGCCGTCCACAGACTGCACAGAGTAGGATATGAACCTCAGGCGATAGCAATCCAAGCCTGGGAGCAATCGGGGTTGTCGCGGTCGACCAGCAGCCTCATCGAGCCCGCCGAGCTGCATGCACTCATGCAGAAGGAGCAGGCACCGATTGTAGTAGACGTGAGGCTGCCGGCGGAATGGATCGGGGTCAGAATCGGCACTGTGATCAATCTTCCTCTGAACCACCTGGCCGAGCTCTCTGCAAAGCTCGATCCTTCCATGCCCGCGGTCGCGGTGTGCAATTCCGCTTATCGTTCCAGTCTGGCTGTCGGCATTCTGCAGCGGAAGGGATTCCAAAAGGTGAGCAGTCTGGCCGGCGGCACCGAGGCGTGGATCGATGCAGGGCTGCCGGTCTACGGAGCCGATACGAAGGCTTCTCCGGCTGGCGCCGATCAGAAAACCCTGACGAGGAAAATCAGGTTGCCGGAACGAATCTCTGCGCCAATGCTGATGCATCTGATAATGGATTTGCCCAATACTTTCGAATTGGTCGATATTCGCCCCGAGGACCAATTTGCAGATTATAGCCTTCCCTCCTCCCAACATGTGGACATAGCAGATCTGATGGGTAATCCGGCCCATCTGGCCGGCGCCGTGCCGTTGATCATAGTGGATCGGGACGGCTCCCTGGCGATGGCTGTGGGCGGAATGCTTTCGCAAAAAACCGAGCGAACGATCAAGGTCCTCTATGGGGGAATAGAGGCCTACTGGGCTGAATCTCAACTGAACAGCCTGGTGAGGGAAGTGGCCATACCGGAAAGGACGGCTCCGAGCTCGCCTTCCATTGGAACGGAAAAGGCTCCCCGGAGCCGACCTCCCGCAGTTGAAGAAAAATCGTCTGCACCCCCTGCCCCTTCCACCCCCATTCCGCGACCGCCCAAGAAAAAGAGTGCGGGATGCTAGGCATGAAGCCAACTGATCCGTCCAAACAAAACTATTGGAATCCCTACATCGCAGGATTTTTGCTGGGCTTGACCCTGCTCGCTTCGTTCTTGATTCTTGGTGCCGGCCTCGGAGCTTCGGGCGGCATTGCCAGATTTGCGGCATTCGTTGAAGGAATTCTTTTCTCCGAGCACACGCTCAACTCGGAATACTTCGGCGGATGGGGGGCCAACCCGTTGAGCTACTATCTGGTATTCATGTTCATCGGCCTGATCCTGGGGGGGCTGGTTTCGGCCGTCCTGGCCGACCGCGTGAATGTGTCACTGGAAAAGGGCGCTGCAGCATCGGCAACGTTGCGCATCGCTTTGGCCCTCGGTGGCGGAATACTCGTCGGCTTCGCCAGCCGGCTGGCCAGGGGTTGCACCTCGGGTCAGGCAATGACTGGAGGCGCGATGCTTCTCACCGGCAGTCTGCTGTTTTTGGTGTGCATTTTCGTTGGCGGGTATGCAACAGCCTATTTTGTGAGGAGCCAATGGAATGATTGAGACTTTTTTCGGCCGTGGCGATCTCGATTCTTCGTCGGCATATTTTGCGGCGCTGGTTATCGGCCTGCTGTTCGGCTTCATTCTTGAGCGTGCGGGCTTCGGCAGCTCCAGGCGGCTGGCGGGGATTTTCTATTTTCGTGACATGACGGTCTTGAAAGTCATGTTCACCGCCTTGATTACGGGGATGCTCGGACTCTCGCTCGTTCTGCGCCTGGGCTGGGTCCCATCGGAACAGCTTTACTTCCTGCAAACCGTTTATGGTGCTCACGTTGTGGGCGGTCTGCTGTTCGGAGTCGGATTTGTCATGAGCGGCTGGTGTCCGGGCACAGGGGCCGTCGGCTTGGGCTGCGGCAAACTGGACGCTCTGATTTTCTTGTTTGGAGTAGTGCTGGGGAGCATCCTCTTCAACGGGCTCTTTACCGCCGTAAAGCCTCTTTACAACTGGGGACAAAGTGGAGTCGTCTTCGTTTATGACAGCCTCGGGCTGCCCGCAATGGTCTTCGGGTTCCTCTTCACCGCCATAGCCGTGGCTTGCTTCTGGGGGGCCGAATATATCGAAAGAAGGAAGAACCGGGGCGGCTTCTATTTCAATAGCCCGTTTCTTAAAGCCTTCAGCCTCGGTCTGCTGATATTCGCCGCAGCACTTTTCGTTCTGCCGGTTTCTCGGCATACGGAAGCGGCACCGGCGCTGGATTCAACCGTGAGTGAATCGATTCGCCCTGCGGTTGACATCGATCAAGAGCTGCTGGCAAGGGTTGAAGCCGGTTTGGACCACATCGAGCCGACCGAGCTCGCGGACCGAATGATGAAGGGGGAACCGGGCCTGTTGGTTGTTGACGTGAGAACCGACAAAGAATTCCAGAGATTTCATCTACTCGGCGCTCTCAATATCCCGATTTCCGATTTGAGCGAAACCCTCAAGCCATACAAAAACAAGGGCTTAATTATCCTCTATTCAAACGGCATGACACACCCGGCTCAGGCTGCAGACGCACTTTACCGGATGGGCTATGAGAACGTCTATATTCTAACCGGCGGATTGAAGGGATTTATCGAAACATGCTTAAAGCCGGTCTCGCTGAGGTCGGAGCCCGTTCCTGCAGAATTGGCCGCAAGAATCAAGGATTGGCGAAGCTTCTTTTATGCCGACAAGGCCCATGCCGCTACCGGCTTTTCTTCGGCCGAGACCGCCGCCTCTCCAGCAGACGAGGCCTTCCAGTTGCCTGAGAGTCTGCCCGGATTGGTTGAGACGCAATGGCTGGCCTCCAATCTCGACAAAAGCGGTTTCAAAATCATCGATTTGCGAAGCCAGCCCGAGTATAACACCGGCCACATTCCCGGCTCCTTTTTTCTCTCCACCGAAAGTCTCAGGGGCGTCGTGGACGGCGTCCCATCATTGCTGCTGCCAGCGGAAATATTGGCCTTGCACACGGCACAGATGGGAATAGAGCCATCCAACCTGGTCGTGCTCGTCCCGGGTGATGCGGTGCACAATGCGACGCTGGCGGCAATGGCCTTCGAACGTCTTGGCCATCGCAGCTACGCTATCCTCAATGGCGGGTTCGACAAGTGGGCGTCGGAACATCGTCCGGTCGATACAAAGCTGCCCGTTGCGGCAAAATCGAGCTACCCCGTGGAAGCCGGTCGAACCGATCATTTCACCGTGGGCTATAGGACCGTTCTTGACCGTATGAAAGAATCCGGCACGATTATCTTGGACGTCAGGCCGGAAGAGTATTATCTCGGCAAGAAATCGGATGAAGCGAGAGCCGGCCGCATCCCCGGTGCTGTTAACAGGCCCTATTCCGAGGATATTCTGGAAACGGACGGTTACACTCGACTCAGGCCGCTTGCAGAGCTTGCTGTCGCTTATGCCAGGCTTATTCCTTCCAAGGAAGCCACCGTTATCGTCCATTGCCGCACGGGGCATCAGGCAAGCCAGACGTTCTTTGTACTCAAGAGCTTGCTAGGCTACAAGAATGTGCTCTACTATGACGCCGGCTGGACCGAATGGGCCGCCCGACCCGAACTGCCGGTGGAGAAGGGTCGATCCCAAGATTCAGGAGGTCTCATAACTGGCGAGCCCGCTCGATAAGAGGTTCGTCAGTATCGCAGACGATGATCACATCGATGTCCGACCAGGCACCTGACAGACCTTCGGCAAGAGATCCGAGAATGCAATCCTGCTTAACCTTTTTGCTTTTCAGGCGCTGTCGCAGATCGCGAACAATTCCCTGCCGAGAGAAGTCAAGCAAACTAAGGACTTTTAGCAAAAGGATTTATCAGCCTTTCGCGTAGCGCACGATCCAACCCATCGCGCTTTTCAACGAGAAAACAATTGGCCGTTCCAACGGCGTGCCTGGTAAGGCTATTCACGTCGAAGCCCGGCGTACCGGTAAGCAATCGATACAATGGATTGTTGCGATAGATCGTACGAATCCTGCGCACCTTGGACGGCAGTCGCACGCGCAGGATGCTGGATAGCACCATACAGGCGAATTTCAACTCGCCTATGATCTGAAGCAAAACGTGGCACAGGAAAGCCGGATTCTCCTCCCTGCGGTAGAGGATCTGCATGACGTGCCATTGCACCAGACGGGCCCAACCTTCGCGCAGCCAGGCCTCTTCCGCCTGGCCACCCAGTTCGTAATACAGGTGGTGTGCGTACTCGTGAGCGAGGTAGGACTGGAACTGAATGCTCGGCAACTGATCGATTTCAATGACCGACCGGCCTTCTGCCTTCCTTCTGTATTTACCCGAGTGCTCGATGCTCAAACGAGTGCGGCGGTGGACAAGGAAGGGGATAGCCAAAAGAAGTATCGCGGCAGCAAGCACAACAAAGAGCGCAGCACCGCCTGTCGGGGCTGAACACCCAATGTAGAGCAATATAGCGCACATCGGGAAATAGAGAAGGTAGAGTCTGAAAGTCATGGACGGCAATTTTTTCAATCTGCCCGTTAGCACCAGCTCGGGGTTTTCCGGCCGATAGCTCTCCATGTGCAGAACTTCATGAGTAATTCCAGCGATGCGATCCAGCAAAGCGGCGGCTTCATCTGCGTACCTTACAGGATCCCCGAAATTGGAACATTTAAGACTTCGACGCAGATTTTCTTTTTCGATCAAAATCTGCATCAAATTCTGTAGATTTTCGTATGTGATCAACGAAGCGGGAATCGTTTCAGCGCGTTTCGATCTCTTGCCGGCGGTCATTTGACTTTTTGTTCCAACAGTTGGCCCAGAGCCGCCAGATGCGCCTTTTCCTCCTCCGATATTTTGAGCAAAACGCTTCTGGTCTCCTGCTGCGCGCACGCATCAGCCATGCACAGGTAGAGATCCAAAGCCTGCGTTTCGACCATCATCGCCAATTCAAGATATCCTGGAACCGTCTGCAGATAGGGTTTGTTCCGCTGCATGAAATCATCTACATCGATGCCGCCTTCCATAACATTTGCGCCCTTCAACGGCGAAAGCTCCCTTTGGAATCGGCTTTGGTCATCCTCGGATAGAAGTCCCAGCAGGGTCTGTTTGTGATTCTCCTCGGCCTTGACAAGGGAAGTCAAAAGATCGGCAAGTTCACGGTCCGTCGTCCGGTCTCTGGCGGTCTGATGAAATCTTCTAAGCCCTTCTTCAAAATTGAGGCCCAGCGATATCATCTCCAAGGGGCTTTCATTTCCGCTAATGAACTGCAGATGAAGCTCCACAGGCCCTGAGGCGGCCGGCTGCGTCCATGCTTCGATACCCCCTGCGAGGTGGGACACCATCTCAAACCCCTGGTGCATGAGCAGTTGCGCAGCCATGTGGCTGCGTCCGCCGACGGCACAATAGACAATGACAGGCTTTTCTCTGTCCAGCTGATCCATGGAATCGAACAGCTTCGGCAAAGGAATCAGTTTCGCCCCGGGAAGATGAGCATCCTCGTATTCGACAGGCTGACGAACATCGAGCAGCAGGTATGTCCCCTCCCGATGTTCAATAATGAAGTCTTGGAGATCGTCCGGAAACATGACGCGGACTTTTTTTTGATCACTCGCCGACGTCATTGGCCACCCCCTTCGAGCTCTCGAGGGAGCATGCCGCCGCATCGCCAGCGCCGTTCAATCCCCGCAGGAAGGCCAGCACATTCCGGCCTAGAACCTGTTGATTGTATCCTCCCTCGAGCACGGCAAAGCAGCCTATGCCGAGTCGGTCGCAGGCTGCCCTGATCATACCTCCCATGACCTGATAATCTTCCGTCAACAGCAGCCCGCCCCAGTCCAGCATATGATTGTCAAAGCCGGCGGAGACTCCGATGAGATCGGCACGGGCTGAAGCAAGATGCTCACCGACCTGCTGCAGATAAGTCAAGCGGTCGTCCGCATCGGGATTGTGAATGGCGACATAGCCTCTATCCCTCAATATGGATACCGTTCCATCTCCATAGTGCATATCAAAGTCGATCACATAGGCGGTGTGGATTCGGCCGGCGCGCCTGAGATGCTCCAAGGCGATTGCCATGTTATTGAAATAACAGAAGCCCCACGCACTGTCCGCCGAGGCATGGTGACCGGGCGGTCGAAGCAGAGCAAAAGACGGTTCCGACAGCCCAATCATAGCAGCCTTGATGGCGGTCCCCGCCGCAAGTGCAGCTATGTTGTAGAGTCCCTGCCGACTTACCCTGCTCACATGGGACTCGCTGTGAACGGCGGCGATATCTTCGAATCCGGCCGGATAGCCTGCTTCTTCCCACGGGAACTCTTCTCTGATAGCCTCCATGATGGCTTCGATTCGACCCGGCACCGCTGCCGGATCATGCGTGTACACCTGGCAGAAGTCCTGATGCGTTATGACTTTCATAAAAATCTCCCGGTCCACGGCCTATCCAACTGAAAACCAGCGCCGCCACCAGGACTTTTGAGCCTTAATGCGCTCCAGGTATATGCTCAGCCGGCTTTTTTCGCGCCGGATTTCGCCGATGGCAGAACCCATTTCTTTGCACTGTTCGGCTATGTCACACGAAATTGCCAATGGCTCCCTTCCGGGCTTCTTCGGCCCCGAGGACTTCATGCTTCTTCCTTTCTTTTTGAATGCGCCAATCTCTGCTCGAAAGATACTTGTCTATGTGTTGCAGGAAAGCATCCGCTGCCCTCCGATATTTCCAGCGGCAAGCCTTTCTTTTATCATTTCACATCGCAGACGGATGGAAGAACCTGCCATGCCACATGATGCCACCCCCCGTGATCGCCTGGAAAATCACCACTGAGATTGCCCAAATGATCGTCAGTATTATGATCGCGGGAATAGATGCAATAACCCATTTCACCATGAAAAAGACCATCGACCAGAATCTCATCTTGATATCTACCACAATGACTTCTCTAGAATCCGGAAAATCCATAACCCCTCCTTGGCACTTTCACTGAATGAGTTGCACAATCACCCCAGCTTGGAGTCGCCTTCTTGAGCTATCCAATGCAACGAAGGTTCACCAAAATTTGAATTCGTCGTGTTTTTATATTAAAAGCCCGGAAAGAATGTGTGAACCTTCGAATTAAATAGAGCGAAGTCGGCAGGCTTTCAGTCTGTCCAGATACACGGAGAAAACCATGAAGAAAGCCGATCAGGCACTTGATGAGATTGAAAGACTTGCGGCGACGATGCTGCTGTGGCCTGGAGACGATCGTATTACCTGGTACAAAAAAATAGATCATTTTTTGCTGAAGCTTGAAGGAGCGCTCACCGCCTCTCCAAATGCGGATGCTTCTCAAATTTTATCCGAGCTTAAACTGCATCTCATCATGATGGCACACCTATACGAGCCCGACGATCTTACGGATGATCAGCATCATGCGCGCGTCCTCGCCGCCCTCGAAGCCTTCCGCAAATCCGAGTGGCTGGCCGTCAAGTAAAGCATCCGGAATGGAACAAATCGGCAATTCAAAGCCTGCACCCCATTTCTCCCGGAGTGCGGCCTTTGGCGCGCTCGGATGACAGTTGACACCCTATAAATCCGGAAGGCTATCTTAGCTGGGTGACCGCCAAAGCGCCCGAATTAACATGTGGGCCTTCATCCAGTCCGCTGCTTTTGCGGCTCTTACCCGAGCAAGTGTTAAAAACCAAGGCTGAATCTTCAACGTGCTCAGCGGTCCATAAGCTGAGAGCTCCACGGATCACCGCCGGGCCGCTCCAGGCGCAGGCTATGCCGGCTTCGTATAAAGCCTCGAGCTCGGCCGGTGATGGCAGGCGCCAATCGGAGCGCCCACCTAAAGTAAGATTAGAAGCATATTCTTCGGCCGCACTCCAGGAAACATTGCTTTTCTTGACTTCGGCTTCCCACATCAAGCCGTTTTTGAGATCCGAAATGGTTCCATCACCATTGTCGACGTACTCTCCGCTCGCGGTAGCCCAGGCGGGCTTGCCGCTGCCTGAGGTCGCAAGAGTACAGGGAAGCTTTACCGTGCCCAAATTCCAGCCGCCGGGGTATCGCTCGCGGGTGACTGACGGATTGTCTACTTTTTCTATACTGCACCATTCAGGCAGACCCGGGACGTTGAATTGAAAACTGACATAGCCTTCGATAAACGGAAACGTAAACGAGCCGTCTGCTGCGGTTGTTTTTTTGCAGTCGGAACCAGCTATGAGCACCTCCACACCGGACAAGGGCTTACCGGCGTAATCCACCAGTGCACCTTTAATACCGCGGCTGAGTACCAGTTTCAAGCCGTCGCCGGTCATGACATACTCATTGCCGACTTCCACTCTGTTGCCTTCCTTGTCCTTGAGATACGGAATGAGTGCCAGGCCGTTGGGAGTCATGACGTATTGCTTGCCAACTTCGAGGGGACTCCCTTGCTGGTCGGTTGGATGAGGCACCAAGGCAAGCCCGTCCTCGGTCATGACATATTGTTTGCCAACTTGCAGAGAATTTCCTTCATTGTCCTCAACACCGCCGCACGATAGCAGCAAAGTCGCCGCGTACATCACCACCAACAACGTAAAAAAACACCGCATGACTCCCCTCCATTCGTTTGAATCCATCAAGACGGCAAAAGAAATGCTCAGACTAGGTAATAAGGAAACGGTGCATCGGGTGTCAATCTTTTTTAAGCTTGTAGAGGCACAAACAGGATTCCTATCCATCATTGAGCTTCTTCAACTGCTCGTGCAGCATGCTCATGAGTCCTTCAAATTTTTTGGTCCTGATTGCCTGCCGGAATCGATCGCGATATCGGTTTACAAGAGAGACGCCATCGACATTGACATCATAGACCAGCCATTGACCCTGGACTTCATGGAGATAATAATTTATGGCCACGAACCGGCGGCCGGCACTGACTTCAGTCGCTATCCGATAATATCTGTCACCGACCGGCTTTTCGCCTACAATTTCTATTTTTTGTCCCCGGTACCGTTCGATGTATTTGACATATGTGTTTTCCACAAGTATGGAAAAGGCCAGGTCAAATTCAGCTCGTTCTTGTTCATCTATTTGCTCGTAATAATTTCCGAGGGCTCGACGGGCCATTTCGGTGAAGTCGAAGGTGTTTTCCACCACTTTAAAAATGCGGTTCTGACGCTCCCATTTTCTACTTGGATCTTGCAGGGCGGATGTGGAGATCAGCTTCATGACTTCATCGACGGATCTCCTGAGCTGCTGCCCCGGCGTTGATGACCAGGATGGCGCGTCAAAGAAAAGGCAGATTGAAAAAATCAAGTAAATAATCAGCTTCTTCATCTGATCCGCCTCCTCGGGCGACGCGCTCATTGACCGATCCGGCATACTTGTACACGATGTCGGTCGTTGTTTGTGCAGGGCATCTAACCCATTATCTCGACTTTAAGCTAACGCTTCGATTTTCGTCTTTCAAGATGTGCGACTAACTGCTAAATTGCAGCCGGCAATCATCTGCACAGACTCATTGGTGAGGAGCTCAAAGGTTATTCATGGCTTCCCACCGGGAAGGAGAAACAACATGACGGTACAATTCGTAAAAACCGAGATTCTCCCTCATGGCATGGCACCTTCCAGTGAGAGTGAGGCCTTGAAAGTCATAGAGATTTGCGGCCGGACAGCCTACAAATCAGAAGACAAAATCAGTGAAGATTCCGCCAAGGCTTTTGTCTTGATGCTCAAGAAACACGGGCATCTCTCAGTGCTGGAGCACAGCAACGCGGTTCTTGCGGTGCAGGCCGGCGCAAATGCCGACAAGGCATCCAGTAACCAATCTTTGCGAACACTTCGCGAGACATTAATCGGCACCCTTAAAGAACGTAACGCATACCATCGAGTTCAATCTATCTCGAATGGTGCGGCCGAATTTGCCATTTCCGCCAATTTTCGAGGATGGATCGAAACTCTCGATTACCTGAAGGACCGCCATACAGATCACCATCAGTTGTTGGGGCGAGCTTTAAACCGGTTCTATCCGAACCTTTTCCAAATCGAAGCCGGCCCCCGGGATGACGCTCCGAAGGATTCTTTATTCCAGGTTGCTCTATTGCCCGTTGAGGATCAGCTGGCCATCCTCAAGGTTGATCCGTCATCCGATCTGCCGGTTTTCATTTTCAAGATCATTTGCGATCGCGGCATCACCCATGAAATTGTGCGGCACCGGGTGTTCTCCTTTACACAGGAAAGCACCCGGTACGTGAATTACAAAAACAAGGGCATGACCCTCATTCTTCCTGAAGAGCTCGAACCCTATTATGATTCAGGGAAGGATGAATTCATAAAGGACGATCCCCTGGTTCGGACCTGGCTTTCCAGAGCCACCGACATCTTTAAATGGTATCAAGAAGATATCAACCGGGGCCGCAGGCCTGAGATAGCCCGCGACATTCTACCGAACCTGCTGAAGAGTGAAATCTTCGCAAGCGGCCGCTGGAGCGGCTGGAAACACTTCATCATGCTTAGAGATTCCAAACAAGCCCACCCGAGGATCCGCATGGTCGCGCAAAAGGTCAGGGAATACTTCGAATCCATCGGGTTGCACGCCACCTAGGACGCTCATACCCTTGCGGGTCACAACGAGCCGCGGAAATGCCGTTGGGCTCGTTCCCCGAACGAGCCGCGAAAGGTGCGTTCGGGGAACGCACCCTACGTTGTCCAGGGATAAGGAGAAATCTTGGAAGAGATCTTCAAACTGCAGTGGCAACTGAATGCCTATACCCTGAAGAATGCCGGCATCGATTACGAAAAAAGCATACGCGATCCGCAACAGAAGCTCATCTGGCTTGAAAATTACAGAAAAGCGCTGTCCGCAGAACTGGCCGAGCTCATTCGTGAAGTCAAGCAATACGGCATTGGAACCGATAACGGCAAGATTGAAATCGTCGACATGCTCCATTTCCTGGTGAGCCTATCTCACATCGTAGCCGCAGGACCCTTCGAGCTCCCCGAAGCGTCAACCCGTGAAAGCACGTTTGACGAGTGCGCGATAGAGACTTTTTTGGCGCTTGACGATCTGCAAAACAGTCTGAAATGGAAATGGTGGGCCAAAGGCGGAGGATATCAGCCGCAAAGGGCCAGACGGGCCGTTTTGGATCTGTGGCAGCGCTTTGCCGAGCTCTGTTCCCTGTTTGTCATGGACATGGAGACGGTCAAACGAATCTACATCGCCAAGAATGAAGTCAACTTCAAGCGCCAGGATCAGAATTACAATGAGGACACCAAAACGGAGCAAGACAATCAGGCATTGAAGAGGGTGGTCAGCGGCCGGTGATCGCCTACAGGGCGGGTGCGGCAGTCGAGCTCCATGAATTGAGATCGTAAAGTGATACCAGATGCAAAATTCATAAGTTTTGAAGGCATTGACGGGTGCGGCAAAAGCACCCTTTTAAGCCAATTCTGCAGTTGGCTCGATGAGGCCGAAATCCCATATATCAAGACCAGGGAGCCGGGCGGCACACCGCTGGGCGAAAGTATTCGTAATTTGCTCCTGGACCCGGCGCATCAACGCATGGACGAATGGGCGGAAGTGCTCCTCTATACCGCAAGCCGGGCTCAGCTATTGCAAGAAGTGATTCGCCCCGCCCTGCAAAAAGGAACGTGGGTTGTTGCCGATCGTTTCATCGACGCAACCCTCGCTTACCAGGGTTACGGCAGGCGGCTCGATCTGGAACGTTTGCGCAAGCTCCAGGAATGGGCGTGCAAAGGCCTTTGGCCCGATCATACCGCTTTACTGGACTGCGACGTCAAGACCGCTTTCGAACGAATGCAAGGCCGAAAGGAAACCCCCGACCGTATGGAGCTGGAACAGTTGTCATTTCATCAAAGGGTCAGGGACGGATATCTCGAGCTGGCCAGATCGGAACCGCACCGATTGGTCGTTTTGAACACCGCAAAACCCCTTCATGAAGTCATCGACCACTTGTACAACGATTTCTGGCAGCCGCTTCTGGAAACAATTCTGCAAGCAAGCCTTTGAGGGTGGCCGAAAAATCTCGATCCTCAGCCGGGTAGCCATCTCCGCTCATGCCGGGGTATCGAAGCACAACCAAAACTGTCAGCCCAACGCAAATACAGCGGACGGCAGTCGAAGCGACGATCAAGGCCCTGTCAAAGACGAGCTCTCACTCATTCGAGCCAAAGCAGACTAAGATCCAGCTCTACCTCGGGAAAGGGCTCCGCACGGACTTTGCATGACCCGGCGTATACTCCCAGAACGATCCATCTTCCAGGTTCGAACCGGAAGACCTCCAGGGTTTTGACGATCGGATCGATGAGCCAGGCGTGCAACACCTGGTGCCGGGCGTAAATGGGCATTTTCTCTGCCCGATCGACTTGAGCGGTGTGCGGCGAGAGAATCTCGCAGACCCAGTCGGGTGCAACCGAGATCCAGTTATGAGGCTCTTCTATCGGAAATCGTTCTTTCTTCCAGCCGGCCATGTCGGAGACGAGAATGTTGCCCGCAAACGCTATTTCAGGCTCATCAAGGATAACCCATCCTCCCGGGCCGCCACGTCCCAAGCGATAAGGAGGGCCTATCTCATCTCCCAGCGTCGAACCGGCATAGACATGTCTCCGCGACGGTCTGGGCGTCACGATCAACTCCCCATCGATGATCTCTCCGGTCATGTTCTCCGGAATGGCAAAAAGGTCTTCGTAGACGGCTCTCTTGTTTGCGAGCTCTGGCATCTCCAATCTCCTTTTAACCCCATCGCAATATGTCTTTTTCAGAAGATCGCGGCATTTGGCTGTTTTGTCAAGACCGGAGCTGCAATGAGAGCTTACCCGGGAAAGGCAGTCAAGAGGAAGCTTAGTACAGCGTCACACAATCTCGGGAAACAATTGAGATCGACTGCGACAGAAAACCAGTCAAGTATTGCGCTGAAATGCCCGATAGTATCTTTAACCGGATGGGCCAAATTACGCCTTCGAGAAAAGAATGGGGAAGGGTCGAGATGATGAGTGGGTCTGCTTTGGATCAGGAAGAAATTCATTACCGGTTTGCTCAACTTCAAGACCTTCCGCCTCTCCCCCAGGCCCTGCAACGTTTGATTGAAATCATCCAGGACGAAATCGCTTCGGCCAAAGAACTTGAAAGCATCGTAAAATACGATCAGGGGCTTTCCGCCAAAGTTTTGCGAATCGCAAATTCCGCTTTCTTCGGCCTGCGCAGTCAAATCACAACCCTATCCAGAGCCATAATGACCATCGGATATTTCAAGGTCAGGGCCATGTGCCTGTCCACATTGCTCATGGAATTCTTCTCCTGTCCCCAAAGCCTCGATGCTTCCCAAAAAGAGGCTTTCTGGAAGCACGCCTTTGCGACGGCTCGAATCGCATCTGAAATAGCGCAGAAAAGACCTTGGGTTAGCAGGGAACAAGCTTATATCCTGGGTCTACTGCACGACCTTGGTAGAGTTCTTATGGCTGTCCATTTTCCCCGACACCATCGCTCGATAGAAAACCTGGCCGAGAGTCGGAAAATACCTATGTGGTTTGCGGAGAACCAGTACGGCCTCACGCACACGCAAATGGGCAAATGGGCAGCCGTCAAATGGGCATTCCCCGACATGTTTCAGATGGTTATGGAGTTTCACCACAGCCCCGACAAGAGCCCCTGCCATGCGCCGGAAGTGAGAATAATCAGCCTGGCCGATGTCCTGGCCCATTCAAGAGAGTATCCCCTATCCGCCAATGATGATTACACGATTTTATGCTGTAAAGAGCTCTTTATTAATGAGGACGAATGGAGCGAGCACCAGGATCGATTGGAGGAAATTTGGTCTGAAGTCGATCAATTGTGGGATTTATTGAAGTAGCCACGGTCGGGCATGACTCATTTCCCAGTCACCGCCAGTACCTTTTGTTCCATTCCATACCTTTCTCCCGCCTCATTTTCACCGCCTCCTGGCGGATATCCCCTGCAAAGACCGGTTTCGGCCGTCCTCTCATCGTTCTTGAAAGAATGGCGGAAGCCATGGTAATGGTAAATGCCACGCCTTCCGCTTCTATCCGGGTCGGCTTCAAACAGTGGCAAGTCTGCATCTCGACGGATGATGAGCGATTGAAAAGGTACCCATGGCACGATTATTGATAGCTCACTTGGGGGCCAGTTGCACTTTCGATCTGCACAATTGAAACTGGCGAAGAAAAATGCGAGAATTTCACTCTGGAAAGAGAGCCTGCTCTGAGAGCAGCGCTAACGATTCAGAAGGGATTGGGCTTATAGCGTTCTCTTTTCAGGATTCCTCTTTGATTTTTATGTCGACAGGTGGCGGACGGGAATGGATGGGAATAGTTTGACACAAACCGAGGTATTTTCTGCCTTTCGAGTGCTCTTTTCGCTCGGTTCAGAAGTGAGCACGAGCACTCTGGAGGCCATTCAGCTTGCAGATCTAAAAAAGGCATATCGAAAGAAAGCACTGGATACCCACCCCGACAGATTTTCCGGGTACGGCGAAGGCTATCAAAAGGCCCGCTCCGAACAGTTCATCGCAGTGAACGAAGCCTATACGACGCTGAGCTCCTTTCTCAAAATGAGACAAGAGAATGGTTTTAGACTCCCGCGGGATAACCGCCAGCAAGCCGCACGATCCTGGAAGAACGCCGACTTTTATCAACAGAGAGCAGAAAAGAGCACCTATTCCAATCCGTACACCAGAGAAAGCTTTTCGTCCTTCTTTTGGCAAAAGGTGCCACCGCAAAGACCTCTCCGGTTTGGCGAATATCTTTTCTACTCGGGTGTCATTCCCTGGAGCCTGTTGATAAAGGCGATCGTCTGGCAGAGAAGCCAGCGACCGCGTATCGGTGAAATCGCTCAAAATTGGCGCTGGCTGACCGAATCTCAGATCAAAGCTCTGTTGAAAAACAGGCGCCAGGGTGAGCGCCTGGGTGAAATTTTGCTCCGTTACAGCATCATCAATTCCTTTCAACTGAGATTGCTGCTTTCTCATCAACAAAGGATCCAGAAACCGTTCGGCAGCTTCTTTGTGCAGAACCGGGTTCTCACCGAGGCTCAGATCAAGCGATACCTGGAAAACCAGAGAAGCCACAACCTGCGATATGACAGGAAGACTGCCCGCCCGCCCGGCTGCTAACCCGCATGCCATCCCATGTCGGCATATACCCGCCAACGTCCGCTTTCATGTCGGCCGCTGCCGCCCGAACTTTCTTATAGATTGCGATATAACGATACAAAGTTGGAACCCTTTGGCACCCGCCGGCGTCCGCATGAAAACGCGATCGGCTCAAGCCCGGTTCTTGGCTGGAGCCGCCCGCCGTTTTTCTTGCTCGTCCGAATTCCGTCGGACGGGTCGCATGATGAGCCAGGTCGCAATTGGGACCGACCGCGGCAACCTGCAAAAAGTGACTTGACTCCGCTGAGATAAACTTATATATTTGGATTCACAAATATATAACTCGGACGAATGAGGGCTGCCGATGAAAGCTTTTATCAAGGTGATGAAATCCCTTTCCGACCCAAACCGGGTCAAAATATTGAAGATGCTCCAGTACAAAACATTATGCGTGTGCGAAATTCAGGCGATCCTGGGGCTGGCCCAGCCGACGGTCTCCAACCACTTGAAAGTGCTTGAAGATGCCGGATTGGTGGCGTACAGCAAAAACGGACTCTGGGTGAACTATACGCTTGCTGACGGCAGCAACAGTCCCTATGCCGCCACCCTTCTGGGTAACTTGAAACACTGGCTGCAGGACGATCCGGAGGTTGCTCGCATTGCGGACCGTCTGCCATTTGTATCGCGAGAGGAAATCTGCAGGAAATGATGTGAGGCATGCCATGACAGAAAAAGACGTTACCAGGGTAAAAATCGGACAGTTCAGCGTTGGCATCATCGGTATTCGGCAGCTCTTGGAAGAGATGGCCGAAGCTCACTCGAACAAATCGGACCAGGAGGTTGCTGAATTCATGTTGGGCGAGCTTGGCAAGAACAATTACATACCAAGCGGCGCAAGAGAGGAGTACGGCGAGTCATTCGTCCGCGAGTTTCGCAAATTCGTGGGGCAACCCTACGAAGAAGAATCTTTGGGAGAGCTCGAAATTAAGATTCTTGGGCCGGGATGCCCCCAATGCGATCAACTTGAAAAATCCATCATGGAGCTGCTCAATGAACTGAGCCTGCCGGCAAGCCTGGAGCACGTGCGGGACATGAAGGAAATTGCCCGATACCGTGTCATGTCGACCCCGGCGCTGCTGATAAACGGCAAGGTTCTGGCCAAAGGAAGCGTGCCGGCCAGGGATAAAATCAAGCAGTGGGTGACCGAGGCCGCTGCCGCACGAACCACGAAATAGGAGTTTCAATTGATGAATTCCGGCAACGAGAAAAGCTGCTGCTATGCCGTTGAGAGCTCGAGCCCGGCAGGCGATGCCGGTCAAAACCACGGTATTTCGATTAAGCACGGCCTGGTTGCTGCGGCGTTGCTGCTTGCCTGGTGGCTGATTTATACAAGTTTGGCGGATTTTTCCAAATTTATCACCTACGACTTACTAAATTTGCGGGCGGCGAGCCATCTTGGCAGTGCGGTTGAATTTTTCCTGTACGATACCCCTAAAGTGCTGATGTTGCTGGCGTTGGTCGTTTTCGGAGTGGGTGTGATTCGTTCGTTTTTTACGCCCGAGCGCACCCGCTCCATCTTAGCCGGCAAGCGGGAATCTCTGGGCAATGTGCTGGCTGCTTTGCTTGGCATCGTCACTCCCTTTTGTACCTGTTCGGCGGTGCCGCTTTTCATTGGCTTCGTAACCGCGGGGGTACCGCTGGGAGTCACTTTTTCTTTTCTGGTGGCGGCTCCCATGGTCAACGAAATCGCCCTGGTCCTGCTCTACGGACTGTTCGGCTGGAAAATTGCCGCCATCTACCTGAGCATGGGGTTGCTCATCGCCATGGTTTCGGGCTGGACCATCGGCCGTCTTCGTATGGAACGGCATCTGGAGGAGTGGGTCTATGAGATGCAACAAGAGGGTGAGGAAGAGGCCGAGGAACAATCCGTGGGCTGGAAGGAGCGCATCGATTACGGTTTGGAGGCGATGCGCACCATAGTCGGAAAAGTCTGGATGTATGTGGTGCTTGGAATTGCCGTAGGCGCCGCCATTCACGGCTATGTACCGGAAGGGTTCATGGCCTCGATCATGGGCAAGGGAGCCTGGTGGTCGGTGCCGCTTGCGGTAATCATCGGAGTTCCCATGTATTCGAACGCCGCCGGAATTATTCCGGTGGTGCATGCGCTGATCGGGAAAGGCGCCGCCCTGGGAACGGTTTTGGCTTTCATGATGTCGGTCATCGCCCTGTCGTTGCCGGAAATGATCATTCTGCGAAATGTCCTCAAGGTTCGCTTGATCGCAACCTTCATCGCTGTTGTTGCCTGCGGCATTCTGATGGTCGGTTATTTGTTTAATGTTTTGATTTAATCCGGCTACGCGAGAGATTGTGATGAAAGAATTCGTCAGAGTAATGAAAGCCCTTTCGGAGCCCAATCGGGTCAAGATAGTGAAAATGCTGCAACGAAGAGCCATGTGTGTTTGTGAGATGCAAGAAATTTTGAGGATAGCGCAACCGACCGTTTCAAATCATTTGAGACTGCTGGCCGAGGCCGGCCTGGTCGCCTATCAAAAGGACGGCTTGTGGGTGAGCTACAGCCTCGACGACGGTAGCAGCACACCCTATGCGGCAAGCCTTTTGGGACATCTCCGGCACTGGCTGGAGGATTCGCCGGAGGTGCTGGAGTTGGCAACCAGGTTGGCTGCCGTAACCCGGCTACGAGTTTCACGGCAGATGGCTGGAAGAATAAAGGAGAATCGATCATGAGCAACCCTCAAGTCGCAAAAAGTGAAATGTCGACGGATGATGTCATAGAAAGCCGGGAGGAACTGGAGCCGAGCCGCATCGATTGGAAAACCATCTGGATGCCCATGCTGCTGATCGTGGGGTCATTCCTTGTGCTGTTCTACCTCCCCATGGACAGCAAACGGTTCACCAATGCCATTATGGAATCGCTTTCGCTGGCCAAATGGTACGCGCAGGAACATGTGCTGCTCTGCCTGGTGCCCGCGTTTTTCATCGCCGGGGCGATCTCCTGCTTCGTATCCCAGGCTGCAGTGATGCGCTATCTGGGACCCACCGCCAACAAGGTCATCGCCTACGGCGTCTCCTCGGTTTCGGGCACCATTTTGGCGGTCTGCTCGTGCACGGTACTGCCGCTTTTCGCCGGCATCTGGAAACGGGGGGCCGGTTTGGGACCGGCGATTGCGTTCCTCTACTCGGGTCCGGCCATAAATATCCTGGCCATTGTACTCACCGCGAGGATCCTCGGCCTGGAGCTCGGCATCGCCCGCGCCGTCGGGGCCATTTTTTTCGCTCTGGTGATCGGGTTCCTCATGTACCTCATATTCATCAAAGAAGAGCGGCAAAAAGCGGAGGCCGCGATGCATCTGCCGACCGCCGAGGTCGAGCGGCCCCTGTGGCAAAATGTCATCTATTTTGCCACCATGGTGGGTCTGCTCATTTCGGCCACCTGGGGCAAGCCTTCCGATCCGGTGGGTTTTTGGAACACCGTGTTTGAAATCAAATGGTGGCTGACCGGGGCTTTTGCGGTGGTATTCGGTTTAGAGCTCAGCATCTGGTTTCGGGTGAAGGCGGTCAAGGTAGTGGTTGCCGGCGTCATTGTTGCCGCCCTGGCGTTCGCTTTTCCCCGCCAGCCGCTGATCGCTTTTTCGGCGGGCATCATTGCTCTAACGGTGCTCATCACCACCACCCGCGGAGAAACCGAGGAATGGTTTCTTTCCACCTGGGGCTTCACCAAACAAATCACGCCGCTTCTGTTCGGCGGAGTACTGGCGGCCGGGCTGCTGCTGGGACAGCCCGGCGCCGAGGGGTTGATCCCCAATCGCTGGGTGAGCGGACTGGTTGGAGGAAACTCGCTCGGCGCTAATTTTTTTGCCGCCATTGTGGGAGCGTTCATGTATTTTGCCACCCTGACGGAAGTCCCTATCCTGCAGGGCCTGATCGGCTCGGGGATGGGCAAGGGGCCGGCACTGGCCCTGCTTCTAGCCGGTCCGGCGCTCTCTTTGCCCAACATGCTGGTGATTCGAAGCGTGATGGGAACCAAGAAGACCGCTGTATTTGTGACGCTGGTGATCATTATGTCCACCATTTGCGGGCTGATCTTCGGGCATTATTTCCAGTAGGAGCCTTTACGGCATGAACGATCGAATCCGATCGAGTCCGCAACTTCTCCCTGGGCGGGGTGTTGTATAAGGAGAAAACCGGCATGTTCAAAAAAATGCTTTACCCGACCGACCTTTCTGCTGTGTCGAAGAAAGCTCTCAGTTGTTTGCTTGCAATGAAAGATGGTGGAGTGAAAGAGGTAGTGCTTTTGTATGTCATTAGCCAAAGCGAAGCCGAAAGCATCTCCGAACATCACCGCCACCTCTTTCCCGGCATGCATTTGGAGACGCCCGGCAGAGGGGAAGCCGAATTTCTGAAAAGCGTCCATCAGGCGCAGGAAGAGGATGCTCGGAAAGGGCTGGCCCCCATGGAATCCAGCTTGAAGGAAGCGGGGTTCGACGTTAAAACGAGGATCGAAAGGGGCGTCCCCAAGCTGAAGATTCTCGAAATCGAGCAGGACGAGGACGTAGATGCCGTCATGTTGGGCTCCCATGGCTTGAGCAACCTCAAGGAGATGTTGCTTGGCTCGGTCTCGGAATACGTGATCCGCCACTGCAGGAAGCCCGTCATTGTGGTTAAGAGGTGAAATAAGGCGCAAGATTCGTGAGACTAAGCTTGCACGCTGTTCTTGCCCCTGGGATGTGAACAGCGGATGTTATCGTGCGACGCGCCTCTCGGGGTGCCTAATAATGTGAATGATAAAGGAGAAACAAATGGAAATTAAGGTATTAGGTCCTGGCTGCCCAAAGTGCCAGCAAACGGAAAAAGTGGTCAAGGAAGCTGTGAGTGAAGCGGGTGTTGAGGCCAACATCGAAAAGGTGACCAACATACTGGACATCGGAAGCTACGGAGTGTTCGGAACACCCGCAGTGGTTGTTGACGGTGAAGTGAAGTCGGTCGGCAAAATTCCAACCAAGGAAGAAGTTAAGGGGTGGATTAGCTAGTCTCTGTCCAGAACACCCTCAAGTTGTCACGCTGAGCCTGTCGAAGCGCTGCCCTGTCACCCTTCGACAGGCCTTCGGGGTGAGCTCAGTCGAACGCTCAGGGTGACATTGCTTCCGACCGATGCTGTAAAAAATGTGAATTCCCGGACAAACACTAGTAGAAGCTGGAGGCAAGAGGCTAGAGGCTGGATAACTGCCCATGCTTGGGTAACGAAGCTTCTGTCAGGCCGTTAGTCTGTCAGCTTTGCAGCTAAAGGAGGAACATGATGGCTGAGAATTGTTGTGTTACGGGTGGGAACATCATGATTTTAGCCTGCTCGGGCGGCTCCAATGTGGGCCAGCTGGCGAATCAAGCCGCCGTGGAGCTGACCCAGGAAGGGTTCGGCAAAATGTATTGCCTGGCAGGGGTTGGAGGCCACTTGGGCGGTTTCGTCCAATCGGCGAAGGATGTGCCGGAAATGGTCGCCATTGACGGCTGCTCCGTTGCTTGCGCAAAGGCAATCCTTAAGCATGCGGAGGTTCCGGTCAAGAACTACATCGTCTTGACCGACTTGGGCATTGAGAAGAACAAGGACTTTAACCTCAAAAGAGAAGAGGTCCATAACGTCAAGGAAGCGGTCAGGAGGACCTGCAATTGGGATCAGCCCCTTGCGGCAAAATCAGGGACGCTTTCAGCAGGTTGCTGCGGGTAGATCGTTAAGGATCTTACAAAATGAACCGTTTTCCCAAGGAGAAAATGTGAAAAAACAACATATGGTTATTGGCGGGGTCATCCTGGTTCTGGCGGCAGGTGCGGCGCTTTTCTATTTTTTCAACTTCGGCAAAGGCACGGGGCAGGCCCTTGCTACGGTCAACGGTGAAGCGATCACGGTCGATCGTTTTCTCCATGAAGTAAAAAAAATCCAGGAACCCACCCGACTCATGTTCAATGAAGACCCGGCCAAATTTCTGGAAATTCTGATCATGAAGGCCCTTGTACTCCAGGAGGCCAAAAAACAGATTCCTCAGACCGGCAAGGAAGACAAAGGCGAAGAGGCACTGATTCAGGAATTCCTGGAAAAAAAATTCTCGACCCCACCGGCTGTAAGCAAGGAAGAGCTCGCGGCCTTTTACGAAATGTACAAGGAAAGGTTGGAAGGAAAGACCCTGGAAGAGATGGCCCCCATGATCGAGCAGGTCATCCGGCAGCAAAAACAGGAAGAGGAATACATGAACTACCTGGAACAGCTTCGAAACAATGCAGCCGTAGAGATCAACCAGGAGCGATTGAAGGGACTTGCAACCAAACCGGCCGAAATGGCCACCAATACGGAAGAAGATTTCGACAAGGCCTTGAAGAGCGGCAGGCCGGTTCTGGTCGATTTCGGTTCCAATTCATGCATTCCATGCAAGCAACTGAGACCCATTCTGCAGGAGATCAGAAAAGAGCAGGAGGGGAAGCTGGAAGTCCTCGTGATCGACATCTACAAGCATCAGGCTCTCGCCGAACAGTACCGCATTCAGGTCATGCCGACCCTTGTTTTCTTTGATTCCACCGGCAAGGAGGTGGTTCGTCGTCAGGGCTTTATGCCCAAAACGGCCCTCATGGAGGAGCTCAAGAAGCTTGGCATCAGTTAGCGGTCCCCGCTCATGAGGGATGGAGGATGATGAAGGAAAGGATAATCTCATGCTGGAGTCGTTTTTCTTAACGGTCAGTGAGTGGATCGCAGGGGGCACGGCCTTTGCCGCGCTGGGCTGTTTTCTCTGGGGAATGATCAGCGTCCTCTTCAGCCCCTGCCACCTGGCATCCATCCCGCTGATCGTGGCCTATGTCGGCGGCCAGCAGACGATCGTGAAACCCAGGGAGGCAGGGCTCTATTCAGTCGCCTTTACCTCGGGCCTTTTTATCACCATTGCCCTTATCGGCGTGGTCTGCGCGCTCCTGGGCCGTATGTTGGGCGATGTGGGGAACTACTGGCAGATCCTTAT
>ENA-OSEO01002246-OSEO01002246.1-sediment-metagenome-genome-assembly--contig:-NODE-2246-length-28463-cov-12.159057_pt1 | contig 28463 bp, 30 predicted proteins | sample MGYA00237883_ERZ534232 | MGnify/ENA metagenome assembly ERZ534232 | reverse complement strand
AAAAGAGGGCTAACGAACAGCAGTTTAACTAATTGAAAACATAAGAAAAAGCAGGTTATGTTACGTATAGCAGGGTGCACTCCTCAAAATTTCCATCTGCACTTCGGGACGAAACAAACAGTGCCTCGTACCTTCCATATCGACGCATTTCTTTCTTTCCTCTTCCAGCAAAAATATCTCCAGCATGGCTGGAAGGCATAAGTCGGATTCGGAGGCAGGTTTGTCGGAAACGGTGGCAGGAATGCATTGGAATAGAGGGGAGGTTCGGTGAATAATTTTCAGTGTATATAAATTTTATTACAGTGTTTTAAAGGGGAGCGACTTGAATTTAATTTTAGGTTGCCTCAAAAAAGCCTCTTTTCAATCTTTCCACTTTGTTCAATATCTCGTCAAAATTATATCTTGAAGGTGAACTACTTATCATATCTTCTATCAGCCTATAACGTTCCTGCTCTCCGGTTTCTTTTGTTAGAATTTGACTTACAGTATGTATGGTATCGCGATCAGTGATCTTTGCCATGTCTCTCCCGAGCAAACGGATTCCGGCAGCAATAGGATCAGCGCCTTCTTCTTGAAGCAGGGTTAATTCTTCATCGTAAAGCCTCGATTCATTCCCCGCATCTGTATACTTGTTCATTATAAAAAGCAAATCTTCTGCATCTTTCTTGCGATTTGGATAATTGTCCTGCCATGAAATAATTTTCAATATAGCTAACCCTGGCAAAGATGGAACTTTCACGACAAGATCAGGATCCCCGCTTAGTCTAATAAATAGAGAATATTCATATGCCTCTCTGAATCCAAGCATGCTCATAATGATCTCATGCTCTGGCGGCCAGCTTATTTTCCCTTCCGCATCAGCAATAGGGCCAAATGGAACGATATCAATGATTGTATCGCCGAATTGAAATCGATGTTTCTCTTTTGAAGAAGAAAATTTCCCTATGTCAAGGAGAGCCTTTGACAGTGTGTGGAATTGATCCCAGTCAGCAACCTCTACCCCTAAATCTATGTCTTTTGTCGCGCGAGGAGATTTCATCTTGTACTGGTGCTCGAGTATCAGATCTCTCGCTGTTGCCCCAACAATAACAAAGGGGATGTGCAAAGTATCAGCTACTTTTTTTAGATTATAGATGGCATCGATAATGGAAGCACTAAGCTTCCCTGACAAGTCGAACGATATCTTGCTCATAAATTATCTTTGCTGTTTCTATATTTCTCTGATTGCCAGTTGCCAGTAGATCAGCATAGACAAGTAGAGGATGAACGGTATCTCCTTGTTGTTGCGCCTGTACTGGCTTCCAAAATCTTTCAAGGATTTCGATATCTCCACCGGGATCTTTTTGGAGCCTGTTTTCAATGAGGAAAGTTTCAAGATTATCCTTGGTTGTATAAACAGTGACAACCTGAGGCTTCAAATATTGTGTCATTCGGGCAGCAGCAACTTCCCCTCCCCATTGTGCAACATCCGGATTTACTGTTTTCCCCTGCCACCAACCTTCATGACCTCTGAAATGACCGAGTAAAAGCTTGGGCCTCATTTTTTCTGTGTATTCGAGCACCCAGCGTTTTAAAAGCTCTTCCTTATTTATCAGTTTCTTGCCCTTTTTGCCCATATCAACCATAAAGCCAAGGTCTCTCAGGTCTCCCATCACCCATCCAACAGCTCCGAGCGCAATATCCGCAATATTAGCAATGTCTCGGTAAGCCTTATTCTCAAGTCCGGGATCACATAAAAAAGCATAAATTATCTTTAGCCCTGTGGGTTGAAAAGCTCGTCTTGTACGAACATGTCGATCTATTTCCGGGGGTCTATTCCCTTTAACAAGGATGTAGATAGGGGGATGATTGATATACGCATTCCCGGCCGTATCGATGAACTCTACTCCTTCTTCCCTTAACTGTTCTGCCAGTTGAGGATTGACGTATCTCGTGACTAGCAGGAACCTGTGAGGCATCTCTCGTTTTAGCATCATTGCTAGCCCTTTTGTCGCATGGGTAATGTTTGCTTTTACCTCAGCATGAAACAATATCTCCTCATTGTGCAAAATCATACGAACTGTAAAATCTGCCCTGAAGGCAAGATCGGGTTCTCGTTCCATCGTCCTTATATCAATTTCCGCAGGGATATTCTTCTTAAGTGCATCGACTGCATGCTGGATGATTTCCTTTTCTATGTCTTCTCTGGCCATATCTCTAATCTCTAATGTTCATTATTTTAAAGTGTTCATTAATAATGAACATATCAAATTAATGAACAAAAGTCAACCTTAAAGGCCAGATTTGTTCAATGAATAATGTTGTTCACTAAGAATGAACTGTCTAAAAAAATGAACAAAAATAGAGTTTACTGATCTTAAAAGTGATAATTATCATTAGGAAAGGCATGAGGATGCTGGAAAAGTTCCGATAGCTGCCTATACGAAAATATCACCGAAACCCTGTTTGAGAGTGCCATGTAACTCTCTGTAAAACTTAACTTTCTGCTCCTGACTTAATACAGTCCAGATCCATATGAAAGTCTCTGTTTGAGATGCGTGTGCCGCTTCCTCGATCTGACATCCCCAATAGCCATCCTGAGGGTCTTCTCGATTCCTATGAGGATAACAAGCTTTTTCGCCCGGGTAATAGCTGTATAAACGAGATTCCGCTGCAAGACAATGGAATGCTCTGGAGAGACCGGCATAATGAGAACAGGGTATTCGCTGCCCTGGGACTTATGCACTGAGATGGCATAGGCAAGGGTAATTTCATCGAGATCTGAATAGTCATATGAGATGACTCTTTCATCAGGATAAACAACTTTAACCAGCTGCGTTTCTTTGTCTATTTCCATTACTCTGCCTATGTCCCCATTAAAAACATCTTTTGCATAATTGTTCACTGTCTGCATAACCTTATTGATCATATAGGGGACGTTGCCAATAAAAACAATATATGGTAGCATAGGCCATGCCGCGACAAGCGAGACTTGATGCACCCGGGGTATTGCACCATGTTATGGCAAGGGGGATAGAACAAAGTACGATATTCAGAGATGACCATGACAGGGAGGACTTTATCCGTCGGATATCCGAACTTGCCCTGCAAAAAGCCTGGATGATATATGCGTGGTCGCTGATGCCGAATCATTTTCATCTTCTGATACGTACAGGCAAGGAATCTTTATCCCGGAACATGAGGTCGCTGATGAGCGGATATGCAGGATATTTCAACCGTCGTCATGGAAGGCAAGGGCATTTATTCCAGAACCGGTACAAATCAATAGTCTGCGAGGAGGAGGTCTACTTTACTGAATTAGTAAGATATCTGCATTTAAACCCTGTGAGGGCGGGACTGATAAAAGACATAAGTGATCTGGATGGTTTTAAATATACAGGACATTCAGCGATAACAGGGAAGATAAAAAGACCTTGGCAGGAAACTGAGGAAGTACTCGGGAGATTCGATGACAATCACAAGGAGGCTGTCAGGAAATATCGCAAATTTATAGCGGCAGGGGTAAAGCAGGGACATAGGGCGGAGCTTGAAGGAGGCGGGCTTTTGCGCAGTTACGACGGATGGAGGGGGGTGCTTCAGCTAAGAAAGGGCAGGGAGAAGTATCGTTTCGATGAAAGAGTATTGGGTACAACATCGTTCATAGAAGAGATAATGAAAAAAGCACAATTGCATGAGGAGAGGAAACGTAAAAGCAAAGGGTTAAAGCTCCAAACCCTTATGGAGCGGATTACAAAGGATATGGGCATAGACAGGGAAGCGTTACGGTCAGGAGGCAGAAACAGAATAATTGCAAGAGCGCGCGCAATATTGGCTTATATCTGGTTAAGGCATCTTGGCAGGAGCGGATATGAACTGTCTGAAAAGCTTGGTGTAAGTCCTCAGTCCTTGTATAATGCATCAAATAGAATTGGTGAATCTGACGGGATTGAAACAAAAGATATAGAGCGATGGTGCAGTTGATATGTTACAAAGATTGGCAACGTCCCCTAAATTCATTCAACAGTACCTTCAATCTTTCCTGAGTCCATATTAAATGCCGACTGCCCTGCTAAAAATTATGGAACTGCAATATTGTTGGAAAAGTCATGTACTTCACCTCTGCTTTAGCAAGATTATTCGTCTTATTGCAGTCTTCATTGGTTCTGAAATTCACATCGTCAGGCACATTTCTGCCGATATTCAGCGAGAATTCTCGCTGGGCCGGGATTACGTCCGGAGTTGATGTATGCCCCCATTCGGCAACATGTGATATGGTATAAGTCCCCACGACCGGCGTGCATGAGCCTTTAGGCAGATTATTGATGGTCTTGCCGGCAATAATTTGATAATTTTCACCGGCCAAAGGTTTTGCCGGATCATATCCTGCCAATGTCGCCTGCGCCGGAGCAAGAGGCGGTGACACATAATCTGCAGTTCCGATATTGCATACCTGTCCGTTCAGTGTAATAGTACCGGTTAAACCGTCTTTTATCTTGGTGAGCGTCAATGTTGCCGCAAGATCAGGGCAGCGCAATGCCCGTCTTGCCGACGGTGTCTCGTCAGTCCTGATAATAGTTTCCGGTTTTTTCTTCTCTAACGCATGTGCAAAGGAGAAGATAAACAATATCAAGATACCCCCCAATAAAAATTTTTCTGACATCTTCTTCATTGCTCCTCCTCCTTTCTCAGTTCGCTTTCTATTTAGCATTTTATTAAAATATATACTTAATGTCTATTGTCTCTGCAAACGGGGCTGTTGTTTCTTTCAAAAAAATTCGATCTCTATTCTTCTTTTAGACACAATAGTAATAGGTGGAGCAAACGCCCAGACATTTCTTTATTGTTCGAAATCAGTCTGCGGGCCGTCTGAATCTAAGAGATTCCCTCTAGGGAAAATCCAAAAAATGTTTTATTCGAGATGTATTTCTCGGATGCAGGTAAACTATTTCGCGATGAACTATTCTAGTCCAACAGAAATTTGCCCCGTGAGACATTTAGGGAGAAGGCGATAAAACTTAAAGTGCTCAAAATATACTTCACCCTGCATGAAAAATCCGAGCGGATAGTTATTTGTTATGCAAAGAATTAAACAGGATATTCTGAGCGAGCAAAAACGTTTGTAACTGTGAGAAGTTATTCCATGAAGTCCAACATATTAGAGGGTTAGGCTAAACAAACACTTCTTCTGCAACAGGCAAGTCTTTGCTGGATCTGACAGAGATTAATCCTAAAGAAGCAAGATTGCGGATTGTTCTCTCTTCAGACATATCAGACATATTGAACCTCTTGAAGAATTCGTTGTCCGCCCCAGCGGATTCGACGAGGCGAACAGGTTCAATTCCTGCAGGGGGTACCATCCTACTATTATTTTTCTAAATCCCGATAATCGCTATCCGATCCCCGCACATCCTCATAGTCTCGCCGTTTGACTGTTGACTTTCGCAGGTCGGTACTGTATTTTAAAGAGGCTGGGTACTCTGTTGCGGACACTTAACCAAAGGGCCTGTGGTTCATAAGAATAACGGGCCCGATTGTTTTATCCGGTACGATTATTTTCCGGCTAATTATCTAGTGTGCTGAGTCAAAAATTGTTTGTCATTGTCCGGCTTGCTTGCCCGCCGTCCTTTTGGAGGGACCGGACAATCCAGAAGCCTTTGAAACAACTGGATTCCCCGATCAAGTCGGGGAATGACACCAGAGAGAACTAATGCAAGGTATTTATGACTCAGGACACTAGTTCTATAACGAATGGAAAGGCCCCTCAAGTATTTCCTGAGAAACTGACTACAGCATTCCCTGTAGAACCGGGCGATGCATGAAGTCAGGCAATTGCTTTATCTCATGTAAGTCAAAGACTTCTTATAAGATGAAAACTCGTCTGCTGACAGCATTCCCGGTCATATGATATTAAGACGTCCTCTGTTTGATGATTTTTCTGATATATTTTAGAATGAAAGAGTCAATCGGCATTCTATATTAAAGGAGAAAATATGGGTCGACTATTCGGTACCGATGGCATACGGGGGGAAGCCAACCGCTATCCAATGAACTCTGCCGTTGCTTTTTCAGTAGGGCAGGCAGTGACGTATATTCTAAAAAAATCCAGTCATAAACCAAGGTTAATTATTGGAAAGGATACACGGATTTCGGGCTACATGCTGGAGAGTTCCATCGAGGCCGGTATTACTTCCATGGGAGGTGTTCCATATCTTGTCGGAGTATTGCCTACACCGGGCGTGGCCTTCATTACCCAGAGTATGCGCTCCGACGCGGGGATCGTCATTTCCGCCTCCCATAATCCCTACGAAGATAACGGGATCAAAATATTTTCAGGCAATGGCTTCAAATTGTCTGACAAACAGGAAGAAATGATAGAGGACCTGATCTTAGAGGGCAAACTCCCTGATATGGTTCCCCTGGCCAGAGAAATGGGTCACGCATACAGGCTCAATGATGTGCTGGGCAGGTACATTGTTTTCCTGAAAAATACCTTCCCGCACGAATTATCAATGGAGAATATGAAGATTGTCATAGATGCAGCGAATGGTGCCACCTATAAGGTTGCACCCGAGACATTCTTCGAATTAGGTGCGGATATTGATGTTATACACAATAAGCCGAATGGTCTTAATATCAATGACAATTGCGGTTCCCAGCATACCCATGATCTCAAAAAGCGTGTAGTAGAAAAAAAAGCGGCAATAGGACTTGCCTTTGACGGCGACGGGGATAGGCTGATTGCCATTGACGAGAAAGGCCGTGAGATAACGGGTGATCAGATACTCATTATATGCGCCAAGACATTAAAGGAAGAGGGCAGACTGAAAAATGACCTTCTTGTCAGTACTGTTATGAGTAACCTCGGTCTAATTATAGCTTGTAAGAAATACAATTTCAGACATCATGCCTCCAAGGTTGGTGACAGGTATGTGCTTGAGGATATGCTGAGTTTGGGAGCTGTCATAGGAGGTGAAGAATCCGGTCATATGATCTTCCTCGATCACCATAAGACTGGTGACGGCATTATAACTGCATTGCAGCTGATTGCTTCCATGATAAAGACAGGTAAACCTTTGTCGGAGCTTGCAAAAATGATGGATGTGTATCCTCAAAAGGTAATCAACGTGCCGGTAAAAAGCAAGCCGGAGATCTCCTCGGTGCCCCAGGTGGTGGATGTGATCAGGGAGGTTGAGAAGGAACTGGGCGGTAGTGGACGTGTGCTGGTCCGCTATTCAGGGACTCAAAATCTTTGTCGCGTAATGGTTGAAGGTCCAAGTGATGAATTGACTGAAAAGTACTGTAAGCAGATAGCAGAAGTCATTCAGAGGCTGTTGGGATAGGGAGGGGAGGAGAACGCTTGTATTACTGTTAGGGTATGGAAAAAGAGATAGTAGAATGTATCGAGCAAAAAGGACCCCTGACAGGATCGGATATGAAAAAAATTTTCAGCGCTGACGGCCTGACCCTCTGGCGGACATGTAAACACTCTAAAAAACTCATTATAAAAAGGGTTGGCAGACGCTACCTGAGGCTCGACATCCGCGTGGACGGTTTTGCCCGTCTCTCCCCTTCGATATTTAGAGAATTTTTGACCTATTCGGTCATAGGGCTTGCTGTCGACCCTGCTTCCGTTTCGAAAAAGGCCGATGAAGTTTCTTCTCACATCGAGAAGGTCAGCAAGGATAAGCTCGATCTGGCTCATAGCTTTGTATTAAATATAAAAGAACAACTGGGGGATAGATGGAGGAAGGAGTACCAGACCTGTTTTGTTATAGCCGGGGATATCGTATACAAGATGGCGCATGATGTTCCCCGGCCCGAACAGAGCACGGGCAGGATGGTCAAAGGTTCCGATATCGATTTGATTGTTGTACTTGAAGATAGACTGCCGGAGGAATTTGTCGAAAGTCTTGACGGTTCTATCTACCGGGAAAAATATAGGATCCTCACCTCCCCCTCATTAAGGGAAGAGGTCGACTATGTTGTTAAAAGAAGAAGCCGGGTCCGTGAACAGGTTCAATTTGATACATTCAAAGATATGGTTGCATGCAAGATTTTGGATGAAGGGATATTACTGTACGGGAGTGAAGCCTTTTTTGCCTCTATCAAGGCATTGTTGCATGAACATGGAGTGACACAAAAACTTCGTGATCTCAAAAAACGGGCAGAAGGATTCAGGAAAGATGCTGAAGAACACCTGCTCTATGCCGGTCCTGACAAGGCAAAAGACCAGAGTCTATACCTATTCTATACTAAACAAGAGTCGGAAGAGTTTGATTTTGAGTAAGTGTATCTCTTATGGCTGCGTTGAAGAGGGCTTTGTCAGTGTGACATAGTAATTAAAAGGAGGATTCATTTGAAAGACTATAGTCCAATGAGCAAAGAGGAGCTCATAGCAAATATTGAAGAGCTTAAGGCTAACCTTGAAATCATAGAAAATGCTTTTCAGGACATTAAAAATGCCTCTTCGTTAAAGATACCGGACGAAGCCTTTAGCAAGCTGCAAGAAGAACTTAACAAGACAAGAGAAGGCATGGCCAAGCTCGAAAACTTGTTGTCAGAGCAAGCAATGTCTGCATTATCCGGGTTAAAACCCGAGACACTTTTACGCTTTGAAAAAACCTTTATGCCTTTACGTTCGCAACCTCCTCCTTTTTAAACGTAACCATGTCCTTTTTAAAATCGACTATGACCGTGTCCCCTTCTTTGAAGGTCTTGTCAAGGATCTTCAGTGCAAGGGGATTTAATATCTCTTTCTGCAGAGCCCTTTTCAACGGCCTTGCTCCATAAACAGGGTCAAAACCGATGTCTGCAAAAAATTCCCCGGCACGGTCCGTTAGTTTGATATCAATATTTTTTTCTTGAATGAATTTTTTCATCCTGTTTACCTGTATCTCAACGATCTGTTTGAGGATGTCCTTTGTCAGAGGGTTAAAGATGAGAATTTCATCAACCCTGTTCAGGAACTCAGGTCTGAAAAATGTCTTGAGGTCTTCAGCAATCTTTTCCTTTATTTGAGCGTTATTGCTTACCCAGTATGCGTCCGGCTTCTTAGCCCTTTCTTCGAGCATCTCCTGGATATGCACGCTCCCGATATTTGATGTCATAATGACCACTGTATTTCTGAAATCAACCGTTCGTCCATGGCTGTCAGTCAGCCTCCCGTCATCCAGGAGCTGCAGCAGGAGATTGAACACCTCAGGGTGGGCCTTTTCAACCTCGTCAAAAAGTATTACCGAATAAGGTTTCCTCCTGACAGCCTCGGTCAGCTGCCCGCCTTCTTCGTATCCGATGTAGCCGGGAGGCGCACCGATGAGCCTCGAGACCGTATGTCTCTCCTGATATTCGGACATATCTATGCGTGTCATTGCGTTTTCATCATCAAAGAGGAATTCCGCAAGTGCCTTGGCAAGCTCTGTTTTCCCAACTCCGGTCGGCCCCAGGAAGATAAAAGAACCGAGGGGCCTGTTGGGATCCTGAATGCCTGCCCGCGCCCTTCTCACTGCATTTGACACTGCTTCAATCGCCTCATCCTGTCCAACAACTCTCTGCCTGAGACGATCATCCATATGAAGGAGTTTCTGAATTTCTCCCTCGAGCATTCTGCTGACCGGTATCCCCGTCCATTTGGAAACGACTTCTGCTATGTCTTCTTCATCAACCTCTTCTTTGAGCATCTTTCTTCTTTTCTGGGCTTCGAGTAGTTTTTTGTTTTCATCTTCAAGGGCTTTCCGGATCTCGGGTAATTTACCATATCTGAGCTCAGCTGCCTTTGTCAGGTCCCCCTCACGTTCTGCCCTCTCTGCATCAATCCTTAATGATTCAAGCTGCTCCTTATTGTCCCGTATCTTTGCAATAACCTCTTTTTCACTCAACCACTGAGCCCGTAATTCATCGCGTTTCACCTGAAGCTCGGCCATTTCCTTCCCGATCTTGTCCAGTTTCTCTTTCGATTCTTTTGAATCTTCTTTCATCACTGCCTGTTTTTCTATCTCGTGCTGACGCAGTTTTCTCTCTATCTCGTCAAGCTCAACGGGCATGCTGTCTATCTCCATCCTCAGTTTTGATGCAGACTCATCGATGAGATCAATTGCCTTATCCGGAAGAAACCTGTCGGTAATATACCTGTTTGAGAGGACTGAAGCAGCAATCAAAGCCGAGTCCTTTATTTTCACACCATGGTGGACCTCGTACCGCTCCTTGAGGCCGCGCAGGATTGATATGGTATCTTCAACGCCCGGTTCCTTTATGAGGACAGGCTGGAACCTCCTCTCAAGGGCAGGATCTTTTTCAATATACTTGCGGTACTCGTTAACAGTCGTTGCCCCGACACACCTGAGGTCTCCCCTTGCGAGGGCTGGTTTAAGCATGTTTGAAGCATCGATCGCACCCTCTGCCGCACCCGCACCAACAAGGGTATGAAGTTCATCGATGAATAAAATAACCTTGCCCTCTGCCTGCTCTATCTCTTTCAAAACAGCCTTTAATCTCTCTTCAAATTCTCCTCTGAATTTTGAGCCGGCAACAAGTGCACCCATATCGAGAGCAACCACCTTTTTATCCTTTAACGTCTCCGGGACATCGCCTGCAACGATTCTCTGCGCAAGGCCCTCTGCAATAGCGGTCTTTCCGACACCCGGATCGCCAATAAGCACGGGATTGTTCTTGGTCCTTCTGGCGAGCACCTGTATAATCCTCCGTATTTCATCAGCTCTCCCGATGACAGGATCGAGTTTCCCTTTCTTTGCGAGTTCAGTGAGATCACGGCTGTATCTCTTAAGGGCCTGATATTTGTCTTCAGGAGAGGGGTCAGTCACACGCTGCGCTCCCCTGATTTCCCTCATAGCGGCAAGGACCTTATCAGCTGACACCCCGAATCTCTTCAGGAGGTCGGTACAGGGTCCACCTATTGATACCAGTGCGATCAAGAAATGTTCGACACTCACATACTCATCTGTTACATGCTCTGCTTCTTTCGCTGCGTTTTCGAACACCTCTTTCAGTCTCGGAGAGATATAAATCTGTCCCATGGGCGTTGCACCAACAACCTTTGGGAATTTGTCTATGACATCTTCAACATCCGTCTTGAGCGAATTTATATTGATACCAAGCCGCTTGAGTATCTGGGAGGCAACTCCTTCTTCATCTTCAAGCAGTGCCAGGAGAAGATGTTCAGCATCAAGCTGTTGATTTCCCTTTCTCTCGGCAAGCCTCTGTGCCTCTTGAATTGCCTCCTGACTTTTTATTGTCAATTTATCCATATAGCGTCCCCCTTATTCTTCTGAAAAAATCTTTCTGAACCTCTCAACAAAATCCCTTTTTATATCATCTTCAAGAAAGTTCATCATCTCTTCCATTTCTCTTTGAAGCGTTTCCAGCCTGTCTCTCAGCCTTAAGATAATTTCTACACCTGACCTGTTTACACCGAGTTCTCTCGTCAGCCGGAGGATCATAGCCAGTTTTTCAACATCCTCCTCTGAGTAAAGCCTTGATCTCTTTGTCCGATGTGGCGTAATGAGGCCTTCACGCTCATAAAGACGCAAGGTCTGAGGATGAACATCAAGCATATCTGCAACTACACTTATCATAAAGCAGGGTTGTTTTTTGTCTTTCTTATGTCTCATCTTCTCAACAGCCCCTTTCGGGGATCTTCTTCATAGAGGCTCCCCATGTTCTTTATTATGTCCTGTGCTTTATCATCCAAATGTTTCGGTATGACGACCTTTATATCTACATACTGGTTACCCCGCACGCCGGTCTTTGGCGACGGCATGCCTTTTCCGGAAAGCTTGAATCTCTGCCCGCCCTGTGTGCCGGGAGGAACAGTCATCGCTGCTAAACCATCTATGGTAGGTACTTCAATTTTTGCGCCAAGTGCTGCCTCTCCAAAAGTAACCGGGAGGTCAAGATAAATATCATCACCTTTTCTCTTGAATATCGGATGAGGTTTTACCGTAATGTCAATAAAGAGGTCTCCTGCCGGCCCGCCACCAACTCCTGCTCCACCCTTTCCTCTTAATTTCACCCGTGATCCTGTATCAGCGCCACGCGGTATCTTTGCCTTGAGCGTTTCGGTCTTGTAGTTCCTGCCTCTGCCGGCACATGAAGGACAGGGCTTGATAATCTTCTTCCCCGTTCCCCCGCAACTCGGACAGGGTTGAGACATCTTAAAAAACCCCCTTGAAGTTTCTATGCCCCCTGTCCCCTTACAGGTATCGCAGGTCTGAAACGATTCAGCGCCGGAGCCGTTACATGAGCTGCATGTGACATCTCTGTTAAAAGAAATAGATTTTGTAACACCGGAGAATGCTTCCTCAAGGGAAAGATCGATGCTCATGACAAGATCGGTCCCCCTCGAATAGGCAGTCTCTTGTTTGGTCTTTGTCCCAAAAATATCAGAGAGGATATCTCCGAAACTGCCGAAATCAAAAGAATCCCTGAAATCATATGCCCTGTATCCTTCAAAACCCGGGCCCCCTGCTCCAAAAGGGGAACTCCCAAACCGGTCATATTCAGCACGCTTTTTAGGATCATTTAAAATTCCATATGCCTCGTTCAGCTCTTTGAATTTCTGCTCTGCGGTCTTGTCACCGGGATTCAGATCAGGGTGATATTTACGCGCAAGCTTTCTATATGCCTTCTTTATTTCGTCCTGAGAGGCATTCTTGCTTACCCCAAGTGTCTTATAATAATCTTTGACCGTTGGTGCCATATTTTTACTTCTTAGCATAACAATTGAGTATATCTTTGTCAAGTATATTATAACGAATAACTTATTATGTCCTGCGTAAGACTGCAGGGACGATCTCGCTATGCCTGTAATTGTGCTGAGAGCTACCGATTCAACAATCAAATGCATTTTTAGGGTTAATAACAGGATCTATCTTAAAATATCTATTTGTTTTTAAATGATAATTTCATCATAATAGTAATCATATATCTATGGATCCGGAAGATATTCTCAAAAAATATTATGGCCCGGAATCAAGGGCATACAACATCCTTCTGAATCATAGCCGAATGGTTGCAGAGAAAGCCCTTACGATTGCCCGGAATGCGAAGCATCTGCATGCTGATACATCATTTATTTACGAAGCGGCTATGCTGCATGATATCGGAATATTCTTAACAAGTGCACCGGAGATAGGCTGTTATGGCAAGCATCCCTATGTCTGCCATGGATATTTAGGAAGAGAGATTTTAGAGGGAGAAGGGCTTTTACAACATGCTCTTGTTTGTGAAAGGCATGTTGGTATGGGATTAACGGTTAAAGACATACAAAAGAAAAAGCTTCCCCTCCCTGTGAGGGATATGGTGCCCGTAACAATTGAAGAGCAGATTATCTGCTATGCGGATAAATTCTTTTCCAAAGTTTCAGATTCCATCACGAGGGAACAGCCGCTGAATAGCATAAGAAAAACGATAAAAAAATTCGGGGATGAGAAATTAAAGAGGTTCGATGAGTGGGTAAAGATGTTCCATATATAATTGACCCGGGTTAGTACACAACCCTTTCCAGGAAAAGGCCGTTTGCCGGAGCAGTTGGCCCTGCACGTCTTCTGTTGCGTGAGGCAAGAATATCCCTCATTTGATCAGAGGGAATTCTCCCCCTCCCGATTTCAACAAGTGTACCGGCAATGTTTCTCACCATATGCCTTAAAAACCCGGTTGCTTCAATCCGCATCTTTATAAAATTACCTTTGTAACGAATTGTCATAAAATCTAGGCTATTGAAATCTTCCATGCTTAAAGAAAAGATCTCTCTGACAGGGTTTTTTACACCACTCCCTGATCCCTGAAAGGCAGAAAAATCATGCGTGCCGACAAGAACGTGTGCTGCCTCTTTCATACATGCCCGATCGAGTGTTTGCTGAACTGTCCATGTGTATCTGTAGAGAAAGGCAGACGATAATCTCTGGTTTGCAATAATATAAAAGTAGCTTTTTTTTATTGCATCGTATCTCGGGTGAAAGGCATCCTTGACATCGGTGACTTCAAGGATCCGGATGTCATAAGGCAGTAAGGCATTGAGAGCCTTTTGAATCGTTTCAGGTTCCAACGATGAGTGAGTTCTGAAAGCTGCCACTTGACCAAGCGCGTGAACACCGGCATCTGTCCTGCTCGCACCGGTGATCTTTGATTTCTCTCCGGTTATTTTCAGAATGGTTTCTTCTAAGATTGTTTGGATTGCAGGCCTGTTTTTCTGAGCCTGCCAGCCGTGAAAGGCAGTTCCATCATACTCGATGCGGAGTTTTATCTTTCTCATGGTTTACAATATTATCATCATGGTTATTTTCGTGCAATCTCAGACGTCATTGCTGAAAAAAATCTATTACTCCTGTTGCGCTTTTGATACAATATTCTAAGGGGGAAAAATGATAAACGTTCAAACTCTTGCCACGCAAGTCAAAAGGAACTGCAACATTTCAGATGCCAAATACTGGGGTTTATATTCTGTCTGTGGCCTTCTCCTCAGGCTTCGAGAACTCTATCGTGCCGAAAGAGGTATAAAGCTCTGGGAAGGAATTCAGAGAGAAGAAATTTCAGAATGGCTGGAAGCGAGGGAAAATCTCTGGAAAGAATTTGAGGGGAAAGAACTTGAAGACATTGTTATCGATGGTAAGGCATATGAACCCTTTGAGGTTGAAAAAATTAATACCATATTAAAGAAAAAGGATCTCATTTATGGAGCCGGCTACGGGATTCATATGAAGCCCACTTTTTTCCTGGCGGATCTTCTCTCGCACTATACACTCAATGGCTATGGAGTCTGTATAGGGGGCAGGGAATATGCAAGGGATTTGTCAGACCATCCTGCAATGTTTCAGGATGGCGTAATCTTTGGAAGGCTGGATACTACGAAGCTCCACCTCTGGGAAAAATTTGCGGAACTTCGGAGTAAGAGCTCGGATAGTCCTCTGGTCTTCGCATTCTCAAAGTACGGCATTACAAAAGAAGAACTACCCCTCGAAGAGCTGGAGCTGCGAATGTCAAAACTTTCTCTTTCCGAGTTAGAGACGTATATCCATCATGAGGTCGGTGAGGCCACTGAAGGGGAACTGCTCGGTGATGCCTGGGATGACCTCGTCGTAGAGTGTTCCGGAACCAAGGCTGAATTTTTTGCAAGAAGTGTTAAGGATCTCCTGTCAGACACATCTGAAAAAGGAATGGCCAAATACATTATTGATCATAAAAAAGAGGGTTCTCTCGGCTTCTATATCGTTTTTCTTCAAGGTTACAGAAGGCTGATCTTCGCAGAAATACAAGATGCATTTAAACGTTTTAAGCAGACAGATGATTGGGAACTTATTGAGAGGGCACGTCAGGAAGGCTATAAAAAGGCAAAATGCTTTTCAAAAAGACTACTCACAATATATCATCGAAATTATTCGGACAAAGAAGAGCTTCTGAAATCTATAGAGAAAGAGATCCTTGCTGAAGTATTGTAGATGTTCAGCTTTATGTGACCGATGAATACCTGAAAGAGTTTTGGTCAATGGTTTCCATGGATTGTCGAATAAATTTACAAGCTATTGAATAATAGCTCCTTAAAGATTAAAATTTATTTTCAATGAGAATTATAAGAAGCAAAAAAGAGGTCAATGCTTTTCTTTGTCTTCTGAAGGAGCGTGCTTCAGGAACCAGACGAGAAATAGAAGAAAATGTGCGAGCTATCATCGATGATGTCCGGAAGAACGGTGATAAGGCTGTCCTTAAATACACGAAGACCTTTGACTCCCACGAGGTCAACGTTCTCAGCATAGATTTAAAAGAGATGTCAGCATATGCAGCACGTGCTGACGCAGGTGTTGTCAAGGCACTGAAACGTTCTGCAAAAAGGATAAGAGATTTTCACAGGAGGCAAAAGGATACATCATGGTCGTTTTCTGAAAAGGGTGTCCGGCTCGGACAGTTGCTGAAGCCTCTTGAGCGGGTAGGGGTCTACATACCCGGTGGCACAGCATCATATCCGTCAACTGTTTTAATGAATGTTATCCCTGCACAGGTAGCGGGCGTTAAGGAAATAGCCCTGTGCGTTCCGACCCCGAAGGGAGAGATAAATCCGTATGTCATGGCAGCAGTAAAGATGCTTGGTATAAAAGAGGTATACAGAATAGGCGGGGCACAGGCAATTGGTGCATTGGCATATGGGACAAATCTCATCAAAAAAGTCGATAAGATTGTGGGACCGGGAAATATATATGTTGCAACAGCAAAGAAGATTGTTTTTGGAGATGTAGCTATCGATATGATTGCAGGGCCGAGTGAAGTACTCATTCTTGCCGATAGTTCGGCAAATCCTGTTTTTATCGCAGCCGATCTCCTCGGCCAGGCTGAGCATGATGAATTTTCTTCATCTGTTCTCATAACGCCCTCTATAAAATTAGCCGGCGCGGTTAAACGGGAGATTGAGCGTCAGCTCACTGATCTTAAGCGAAGGGACATTGCACAGAGTTCACTTTATAAGTACGGAGCTCTCATTATTACCGGGACTCTGAAACAAGCTGTAGAACTGTCGAATAAAATTGCCCCCGAGCACCTTGAAATCATGACAAAAAAACCAAGGAAGATATTACCCATGATTAAACATGCCGGGGCGATATTTCTCGGGGAATGGACACCGGAGGCCCTGGGAGATTATGCGGCTGGACCAAACCATACCCTTCCAACTGCCGGTACAGCAAGATTTTCATCTCCGCTCGGCGTATATGACTTTGTTAAGCGTTCGAGTCTCTTGAGTTTTTCACGTGACGGTTTTTGCAGACTTGCTGAAACAGTAAAGACCATAGCTTCAATCGAGGGTTTAGAGGCTCACGGAAATTCAATAGTCGTAAGGGAAAAAGCATTGCATGGTCATAGGTGTACCAAAAGAGATTAAACCGGAAGAGAACCGTATAGCCATCGTCCCAGGCGGCGTAGAAACACTCGTTAACAGAGGCCATCACGTATTTGTCGAGAGAGAGGCTGGTCTGAGGAGCGGGTTCAGTGACGAAGAATATGTCAAAGCCGGAGCTCGAATACTTGAAAAACACGAAGCAATATTTGCTCAGGCTGATCTCGTCCTCAAGGTGAAAGAGCCTGTTCCCGAAGAATATGATTATCTTCGGACAGGACAGATTGTTTTCACCTATCTTCACCTTGCTGCCTCAGAAGAACTCACAAGAAATCTCATGTCGAAGGAGATTGTCGGTATTGCATATGAGACGGTTCAGACTGAAGACGGGTTTCTCCCGCTTTTATCCCCGATGAGTGAAATTGCAGGACGGATGGCACCACATGAAGGTGCGAAATACCTTGAGGAAATGTATGGTGGCCGGGGGATACTGCTCGGGGGTGTGGCTGGAGTCCCACCAGGGAATGCAGTGATTCTTGGAGGAGGAACAGTAGGATATAACGCTGCGCGCATAGCTTTAGGCATGGGTGCATCGGTGACTATCCTCGATATCAATCCTCTAAAATTAAGGAGGCTCGATCAGGTCTTCCACGGGAGACTAACAACAATGATCGCCGATAACTATAACATTCGCATGGCCATTAATTATGCCGACCTGCTCATTGGAGCTGTCCTGATTCCAGGGGCTAAGGCACCGGTATTGATTACCCGTGAGATGCTGAAATCTGTGCGAAGAGGGGCAGTTTTTGTTGATGTATCAATAGACCAGGGTGGGTGTTCTGAGACATCACGCCCAACAACCCATTCAGAGCCGATTTATGACGTAGAAGGAGTTCTCCATTATGCAGTCACAAACATGCCTGGCGCTGTCCCCCGCACGGCAACACGTGCCCTCACCTTAAATACGCTTTCTTATGTACTTGAGATTGCGGATCTGGGATGGAGAGGTGCAGCGAAAAAGAATGCAGCGCTGGCAAAGGGGATAAACCTTGTAGAAGGAAAGATTACACATCAGGCTGTCTCAGAAGCCCTCAACCTTCCCTATACGCCACTGAATGAGGTCCTGGTTGCGCCTTAACCCGCATCATGCAGTTCGTGTCAGGCATATATCTGGCACTTCAGATTGCAATTTTATGATAGGTTTTCAACGGGCTACTGAGATATGTTTTTATCGGGGGATTTACAGGGCCATGAGAATCATCACCATCTGGTTGCCTTCCATCTTCGGCTGTAATTCAACTTTTGCAACATCTCCCAACTCCGACACCAGCCTGTTCAGAACCTTTTCCCCCAGTTCCTGGCGATTAAATTCTCGCCCTCTAAAACGGATGACCACTTTAACCTTGTCACCATGTTCGATAAACTTACGCGCATTGCGCTTCTTTAATTCATAATCATGGGTACCGATCAACGGGCGCATCCTGATTTGTTTGAGGGTGAGAGTCGACTGTTTTTTCCTTGATTTCTGAAGTTTCTTGCTTTTATCGAACTTGAATTTCTGGTAGTCCATGATCTTACAGACCGGCGGGTCCGTATCGGGGCTGATTTCTACAAGATCCAGATCCCGTTCACCTGCCAACTTCAGTGCTGCCTCAATATCCATGATGCCGATTTGTCCTCCATCATCAACGACCCGTATTTGTTTGGCCTTGATCAGACGGATCTGATTATTGACGCGGGTTCGATCGACAGGCCGACTGGATATCCGTCTTCGATTAGCTATTTGTTTTTCTCCTTTTTTCTCAATATCTTGTCAGTGCCGTAGTGTATGGAAATTTTATAATTAATACGTGAGTGTTGTGATGCCTGATTGCTGATCTTTCCCTTACAAGAAAGATTTCCCTTTCCCAGCTTCTCATGTTTTTTAACCATGAGCGTAATTACCGGAGTGAGATCGAACCCGCCGTTAACACAGTCTTTGTTCATGCAGTCCATATTGAAATAGGCGTGCCGTGAGGGCCAGAAATTGACGGTGCGAACCATCGAGGCCTCATTGACTCCCTTCAGATAATATGTCATCTGTATTATTATGAAAGATACTTCAGGAAAACATTCGGATATTAAACCGGTCTCAAGCCTGCGTTGATTGTTGAGTTCCACTTTTTCCAGATAATTTTGTTTATGTGCCATTGTACCTTATAAGAGAGAAGTTCCCCCGTAAATCGGGGGAACTTCTCTTGTCAATCAGTTTTTAATGACATTGATTGCCCTGAGACCTTTCGGGCCTTTTTCAATATCAAAGCTGACTGAATCACCTTCGGAAAGGGATTTAAATCCGTTACCCTGGATGGAAGAATGGTGGACAAAAACGTCGCTGCCGTCTTCACATGTGATAAAGCCAAAACCCTTGGAATCATTAAACCACTTTACTGTTCCAGTACTCACTGAATACCTCCTTGCTTACAATTTCAAATTTCAGAACGACTAAAAAAAGCCACAAAGCTAAAAGTCTTTATGGCTCTGGTCTACAAAAACTTCTGAAACTCTGTGTTATATTGACACAGAACACGTGAGAAGTCAACCCGATGTTTTTATCATGCAGCTTATTCATGTCTTGAAGTTCAGGGGCATTATTTAACCCCAAAAATGCAGACATTTCTTTTGCCTCAGCAAATCCGCAGTGGCGGACAAAAATTTATTGGAGACTCGCTGCGGAAAGACAGGCGGTCAGGTTTCGAGGCTCATGCCGGCTCTTTCAGGAGATTAATCAGCCCTGACCTGGATTTTTTTCGTTTCCTTTATTGCTTTCGCTGTCTTCGGCATTGTTATCGTCAGTACTCCTTTTTTGAAATTCGCCTTCACCTTTTCCGTATCTATCTCAACGGGTAAGGAGATCGTTCTGCTGAATGAACCATAAGAACGTTCCATGCGATAATAATCCTTCTTCTTCTCTTCCTTCTCTTCCTTTTTTTCGCCCTTGATTGTCAGAGAATCTTTTGTGAGCGATACATCGATATCTTTATCATCCATGCCAGGAAGCTCAGCAGAAACCTTGATCTCTTTATCAGTTTCAGTTACGTCGATGTCCGGTTGAAATACACCAAAGCGTTTCTCAAGCGGCTCAATATCGAACCCCCTGAAAAAATTGTCAAAGAGCCTGTTCATCTCCGAGCGGAAGAGGGAAAAAGGACTATATTCTTCACGTCTTGCCGGAGCGCTCTTTTCCCCTGATGACGAAATCTTTTTAATTGCCATGGTCATACCTCCTTTCACTTACTAATGGATACGTTTACTATGCCATATTATTTATCATTCCGACTTGCCTGCCCGCCGTCCTTCTGGAGGGTTCGGAATCCTTCTTTAACCATTTGATTTCTAAAGATAGATTCCCGACGCGCTTCGCTTGCGTGAATGACAACCATGAGGCTTTGTTAAGTTATGTCTTGGTAAATTTATAGTTTTCACAATAATCCATTACTATCCTGTATGCATCTATTATTGAAGATTCCCTGTGGCAAGACCGCAGGGAATCTTAATGTAAGGAATTTTTATTATATAGTTATATTCGCTCGCTATCCATTTAAAAAGTCAACACCTTGTCCGCATCCATAACCGATTCATAGAGGTCATTCATATAGCCAAGAGGACAGACTTTTGTTCCCACAAGACCGTGGGTCTTCATGCAGACTCCTCAGACAAACATGTTGCCTTTAAATTTTTCTATCTCGTCCTTTACATTAAATTGATCACCGGTGATTTGCTCGAACAAAACTCCTTTCCCGAGCATGAATACATCGACTTGATCACCTTTTTCGACAGCAAAATTAGCCAGACGCATGGCATTATAAACGGTCTCAGCATCATCTGAAGTAATAATGAAAAGAATATTCATACACCCCCCTCAATTCATAAATCTTTTTACTGAACTAGGTTCAACAATATACATTTTTATATATTTAACGGTTTAAACTGAAGCCCTATCGTTTCCGTTCCCCGGGATATACTCCTTTTTTTGTGACAGGACAGCATGCTGGTCGGGGCAGGGGCTCACAGTAATCTTTTTTAAGGACTTCCAGGAGATCTGGGATATAAGGGTTCACAAGGAAATAGCACCTGAGCCTGCCATCCATATAGTAATCAACGATTCCGGAATGCCTGAGCAGCGATAAGTGCTGGGATATATTAGGTTGTCTCAATTCCAGAAATTCCTCAAGATCACTCACACATTTAACCCCTTTTACAAGCTCTTCAAGGATTCTGATTCTGACATGGTGCGAAATAACCTTTAAAAGCTCAACTTTTTGCCCTAAAGATATCATAAGTAATCTTCTTTAATATATTCTTGTATATTAATATATTAAACTATGAATATATTGTCAAGATAATAATATATCTCATCGTAAGCGTTCCGATTCCGCCGGCAATTATTGTCAGTAGTGTTATATATAATATTTCCATGTCATATATTTTTCAACCAAGTTTCCTTCAGCCAAAAGCATGTAAAACCAGTGGTTTACCTTTCTTTGAGTCATTGTGTTTTCAGCTTATTCTCTCGATCTTGTCAATTGCCTCCTCTGCCCATTGCCCTAAATGTTTTTCATGAAATTCACCGTCAATATAAATCCGGGCTGTCTCTTTTCGCTCTTTGAGTATTGCAAGGAAAGGCAGCGCAGGTCTGTAATGGACTTCCCCCAGTGCCCAGGCCGCAAGGGAAAGTATTTCCGGATCATCAACCTGAAACACTGACAAAACCAGGTCATTAAAAAACTCTACTGACTCTGCTGCCCGCTTCCCTAACCGGCCTATCCCCCAGAGACCGCCTTTAACCAAAGGCGGCTCATCAAGACTATGGGCAATCATCATGCTGCCGAAAGGATCGAGCAACTCAGGGATGTTTACAATCATTTCAGCAATAGTCTGTGGAGAACTCCAGCCTATTCCTCCTGATTCATCATTCAATGACCAGAAAAGGTTCCTCATATATTCCCGCACCTTATCCTTTTTTCCTGTCTCCCATAAGTGCTTCATGAATTGAGCCACAGCTTCTATTGCCGACCAGCGAATTTTCTCATCCATATCATACAGCCGGAAACGGAGTTCATTCCGGACACGCCTGTTTTGCTCACAAAGTTCTATCAAGCTGTTATGGCCCCGTTCATAAAGAAGTCGCCTCACCTGTTGTTTAACTGATTTGTCCATCTCACCTCTAACACTATCTTTTTAAAAACATCATACTATAATAGTCTTATGAAAATGAACCTTCGCGCGTCGTCTGGAAAGTCCTTTGTCCCGGCAGAAGCCGGGATTGAAATCGAAAGATTGAATGAGGCTTTGCCTCCTGTTCAACAATCAACTGTATTTTGGGGATTTATCCAGGGAATACATGCAGGGCATGTGTGCGGAAAAAGCTTTCCCATTTCTCCCCGCTCTCCTCAGGCGACTCGCCGGGTGCGAGCGAATCCGCCTGTGGCGGACGCCACCTTTGTAATACGTCTATTATCGAATAAACAAGAATATTCTCAAGGAAAAAGGACAGAGTACATAAGACAAGCAAATTTCGATTTGTCCACGACTCGTTAGAGGAAAGGTTTTTCCGCATATATGCCCTTACAGTAATTCTATGATTTCAGGAAACGCATTTATCGGGGCAATGTTGAATTACTGATGGAGAGATATGCCGGATAAAAAGATTACGGTTATTGCCTATTCAGGCTACCGGAATGACGAGTGCCCGAGAGCATTTGTGCTCTTTGATGAAGAGATTATTGTAAAAGAAACCATTAAGAGGTGGATAGAAGAAGACTTAACAGGAAAGACCAGAAAAAGGTTCTTTATCGTGACAGGAAACGACGGATACACATACAAGCTCTGTTATGATGAGAAGAAAAGAGATTGGTTTTTGGTTGCATAAAGGGTCGCAGGTTAATCTCATTAGATATCAAACTCAGCGATAACCGGGGTATGGTCAGAGGGTTTCTTCAAGAGCCGGGGGCCTATGTCGATCCAGCACCTTGTTGATCTCTCAGCAAGCACAGGAGTTGCCCATATGTGATCGATGCGCCATCCCATACCCTTTTTTACTGCATCCCTTATGGTATATTCCCAGAAGGTATACTGGCCTTCCTCTGAGTTATGGGAACGGAAGACATCAACAAAGCCCCATTTCTTGAATCTCTGTAACACCGCACGCTCATCCGGATGAAAACCGACACGGCCGTTAAGGAGTTTCGGGTCATATACATCTTTCGGTTCAGGTGCGATATTAAAATCACCCGTCCACAACACGGGCATCTTCGGCTTATAGTGTTCTTTTACATAATAGTAGAGCCTCTGCAACCAGTCGAGTTTCTCCCTGAATTTATCTGAAAAGGCATGGACGCCCTGGGGCATGTAAGTGTTGATAATATAAATCCCTTTTATTTTCGAAAATATAAGACGGGTAGATTCCGAGCCGTCTTCAAAACCATAACCGGTTTCCTGGAAGGGATCTTTGCTTAAAACTGCAACACCGTTAAAGGTCTTCTCACCCCTGAAAATGACGTAGTATCCTTTGTCTTCGAACTCCTTTTTAGGAAAGGCATTGTCGGCGACCTTTGTCTCCTGGATGCAGACGACATCGGGAGACTCTTTTCCCAGCCAGTCTGAGATTATCTTTAACCGGGCTCTGAGGGAATTAACATTAAAGCTCGCAATTTTCAACCCTTTTACCTCATGGTCACGATTGTAACTCCCCTTCCCCCCTCAACCTGATCGCTGCTTCTGTATTTCTTGATCAGTGGATGTCCGTCAAGGTGCTGATGGACCGCTCTCATTAATGCACCTGTCCCAACACCGTGTATGACAGTGACCTCCTGAAGGTCTGCAAGGGCTGCCTGATTGAGGAAACGCTCCAGGTCAGAAATTGCTTCATCAACCCTCAACCCGATTATGTTCAGCGTTGTTCGTATGCTTTTTTCGGTCTCGGCAAATCTGCTGTCAATGGCCACTTTTTCGGGTGCTCTGTCCTGTTTGGGGCCTACGTCGGATAAAGGCACCTCGATATCCATTTTTTCTGTCCTTACCCTGAGACGTTTGTGAGACCTGTCAACGTTATCAACCGTAGCATCGTATCCGAGTGACCTGACGAATACGATATCGCCTTCCCTGATCTCGTCTATAGGCAAGGCCGGTTCTCTACGGAATGATTCCAATTTTTCATTAATCACCCGATGCGCCTTCTCAACGTTCTTCATCGCTGCCTGTTTCTTCTCTCTCTTCATCTCATCGAGAAGTTCATGCATCCGTCTCTTAGTTGCCAGCACAATCTCCTGGGCGTCCCTGTATGCATTTTCTAATATCCCCTCCGCTTGCACCTCTGCCCGGACAATCCTTTCAAGCAGGGCTTTTTCCCTCTCTTCATATCCGATCTTCTTTCGCTCCAGCTCCTGCAAGGCGTTCTCATAGGAGAGCTTCCTTTCCTTTAATCCTTCAAGAAGGGTATGGAATTCTATATGGATACTCCCGATCATCTTTTTTGCAAAGTCAACAATGCTTTCGGGCAGACCGTATCTTCGTGCTATCTCAAGGGCGTGAGACTGACCCGGGTCTCCAATGCGTAATTTATAGAGAGGAGTGAAAGTTGTCTGATCAAATTCCATCGAGGCATTAACCATACCAGCCGTCTTATATATAAAAGCTACTATTTCCATAATATGTGTCGTCGAAAAGACAATGGAGCCTTTCTTTCTCAGATGGTCCAAAACCCCGCAGGCAAGCGCGGCCCCCTGGCCCGGTTCCGTCCCCGTGCCCAATTCGTCAATGAGGACGACAGTCTTTTCATCTGTCTGTTCAAGTATCTCCGCGATATGAGAGATATGAGCGGAAAAGGTAGAGAGACTGCTCTCGATCGACTGTTCGTCTCCTATGTCGACAAGGACATTATGAACGAGGGGGAAGGTAGATGATGGATCAGCAGGAACGGGTATCCCTGATAGTGCCATGAGCAGGAGAAGGCCTGCTGTCTTAATAGTAATCGTTTTTCCGCCGGCATTCGGGCCTGTTATGACCATAATTGTATTTTCCCCGCCGAGACTGATGTCAACAGGCACAACCTCTTTTATCGCCCCTTCCCTTTGTAAAAGCATGAGAAGGGGGTGCTGTGCCCTGACAAGCATTATCTCGGACTCATCATTCAGCCGGGGTACACACAGGCCCAGCAAGTCTGCAAATCTCGCGATGCTCTGCATGACATCAAGGTAGATAACAGTTTCATACTGTTCGTGCAGCTCTCTTACTGACTTCCTGATTCTTTGGCAGATATCCCTCAATATGCGCATCTCTTCTGCCTTTTCTTCCGCAGACAGATTTTCCAGCTCGTTGGCAAGGCCTATAATCTCTAATGGCTCGACGAATGCAGTCTCTCCTGTCCGGGAGACATCATGTACAACTCCCGAGACCTGACCTTTTGAATCCATCCTTACGGGTATGACCCATCTGCCTGTCCTCTTCGTGATAAAGGTATCATGGAGAAAGGGCATGATCCTCCTGTCACGTAATATCTCCTCCAGTCTTTTCTGTATCTTTCTGTCAAGACTCCTTATCTGCCTTCTGAAATACGACAGGGCAGATGAAGCAGAATCAAGGATCTTTCCTTCACTATCAATAGAGCGCTCCATGATATCCTGGATTTCGGGGAATCCTGTCACATGGGCTGTGAGATCCTGTAAAAGAGGTACCGCCGTATTGTTTCTTATGTGCTCGGAAATGTCACGCATTATCTGAAGAACAGGGATGAAGGTTGCCAGTTCTCCAGGCTCGAGGACTGCCCCTTCCGGCTTCAGCTTTTCTATAAGCCCTGATATATCCTGAAAATGAGACAGTCTCAGGGGGGTGCCCTCATGGGAAATTCGCTGGATCTCTTTTACCTGTCCGAAGCGCTTTTCAATTATCTCCCTGTAGTATTGGGGGCAGATTTCAAGGACGGACTTCTTAGACAGTTCGCTATGTGAAAACTGCGAGATTACGTGCAGGATTTTATTGAATTCAAGCGCATGCAGTGTCTCTTTTTTTACCATGCATGTTCAGTGATTGCTTCCCTCTGAGGAATCTTTCTCTTTCTTGCTTTCTTCGGTTTGATACATCTCTCTCCATGTATCCCTTATCCATTTGAGAATTGCATCATAGGAGGGTGGTGTTACGAGGAACACCTCTATGTCCCTGGGGAACTGCATTCTTGTCCTGTCTTCATCCTTTATAACGAGAAGACCCGCTTCCTTTTCGGACAGGTTACTTTCTATGACATTGAGGATATGCTCGATTCTTTTATTGAAGCTCTCCGTATAAAATTCAAAGATTTTATCAAAAACAGACTTTGTCCTCACTATCCGCAGACAGTTGCTCCAGTCCAGGTAGGATCCGAATATATCTTCAGTCTCAACCGGCAAAAGGACAGCACCTTTCTCGACCTTTTCCTTGATGATCCGGGATACACGTTCGTTCATTTTCGATATCACATCAAGTGCCTCTTCTCCCTGAACATAGACATTCTCATAAAAAATCTTGCTGATCTTCCCGATAACCTCAAGTTTCTCCAACTGTTGCGCAACCTCATCCCAGTAAGCATTAAAAAGCTCCTGATAACCCTCAGGGGCATCCTTGAGAGGATAAACATTCGGCACACAGTACAGTTTTTTCTTTTCGGAAAAGCTTTCTGCCTCCGGTTTTTCGATTTTTCCTATTTCAGTCATATATGACACCCCCTGTCATTCACTACATTCTGCCACCTCATAGTGCCCGTATCACGTTTGTGCATGAAGACCAGGAATAGTTCCTCCCAACCGGATAGAATACCATGACACATTAAAAAACTTATTCCACTCAGCCTTTCTTTATCCCTCCCTTTAAAACAATGCCGTACTTCTCGTGTTCGAACGGGTGAATGGTAGGAACTTTTTCAAACAACCATCCCCATTCTTTCCCCGGTGCCGGGAATATCTTCTTGTCTTTTTCAAAAACCTTTATGGCGAGAGCCGGATTATTAGGATTGTTGGAGACAGAGGTTAACGTAAAACCTTCCATTTTAAAGTCAGGGAGATATTCTCCTACAGAGAGCCTGATATTTGAATCAGGAACCGGAAATTCACTATTTAATTTAACGGTGTATTCGCTCTTCTTTTTTGTAGCCTTGTCCTCAATAATAATCCTTGCCGCACCCCACTTTCCTTTAACAGAATCAGGAACGACTATCTGTGCCTGTCCTTTCGGCATCGTAATACCATGTCCCGGCATCTGCTGCCCCTCAGGTGATACAGGCCCCTGCATGACAGGTCCGGGTGGCATCTGTCCCGGCTGCATCTGACCAGGTACTCCGGTTTCAGGTGACGGGGGAGTTTCTTTCTTCTTGCACGACTGGACTGTTGTTGCTATACAGATAAGTATCATGATGATAAAAAGCTTTTTTCCCATTCAATCCTCCTCTGCTTTATTATCTTCTATATAGTATTTTTGTGCTTTCTGAATATTGTTTATACAATAATTCAGACCCTTAATATATCCAACTCAACGGCCCCTGTTTAGTGAATGCCCTTTAAATATCTAAGCATTACAAACGTTAAACAATCATGACGGAGAGGCAGGGATTCGAACCCTGGGTGGAGTTTTACCCCCACAACCGCTTAGCAGGCGGCTGCCTTCAACCGACTCGGCCACCTCTCCTGCAGTCGTACTATACTACCAACTCATATGAAATTTTGTAAAGAAATGTACCCTGCAATTGAAGATTCCCTGTGGCAGGACCGCAGGGAATACGCTCGCTACCCATTTAACTTGTGGGAGGCATACTGGAAGATCAAAGGCGTTTTTCTTATGAAAAGATATCTCTATGTACGACACTCACCTGTACCGGATATTTCTTAAAAAAATCTTTCATTTTTTCCACAAGAGCCGGTGAACGATGATTCCCCCCTGTACACCCGATTCCGATTGTGAGATGAGGTCTCCCTTCCTCGATGTAATGCGGGATGAGAAAATCAATCAATGCCCTGACCTTAATCATGAACTCCCTGGTCGTTCTCTTTTGCAGGACATAACGGGAAACCTTCTTGTCAGTCCCTTTCAATGCTCTTAATGCAGGGACAAAATGCGGGTTGGGCAAAAACCTTACATCGAACAGCAAATCAACATTATGAGGTGTTCCGTATTTAAAACCGAAAGAAATAAGCACGACTGTCATAAGCTTCTTCCCCTTACCTTCCCTGTACAGTGACGTCACAAATTGTCTCAACTGGTGCGGGGTAAATGTAGATGTATCGATAACCCTGTCAGCAGCTTCCTTTAAAACAAAAACTCTCCCCCTTTCAATCAGGATGGCCTCTTCTATGTTCCCTCCGAGAGGATGGGGTCTTCGGGTTTCTTTAAATCTTCTCTGGAGCACTTCTCCTTCTGCCTCAAGAAAAAGTAGCTCTGTCCTGTATTTGCTCTTAAGGGTCTGCATAACCTCTATGACCTCAGATAGAAGCCCCTTCTCACGAATGTCTATCCCGATCCCTATTTTCCTTGTTTCTTTGTTTTTCGAGACAATAGAGATGAATGAATCGATGAGTGCAATCGGAAGGTTGTCGACGCAAAAAAAGCCTGTATCTTCAAGGGCTCTGAGTGCAACAGTCTTACCGGA
>ENA-OSEO01002245-OSEO01002245.1-sediment-metagenome-genome-assembly--contig:-NODE-2245-length-28473-cov-3.281976_pt1 | contig 28473 bp, 22 predicted proteins | sample MGYA00237883_ERZ534232 | MGnify/ENA metagenome assembly ERZ534232 | reverse complement strand
GGGCATGGCCGCCGAGGGGTTAAAGCCCGTGGTCGCGATTTATTCTACTTTTCTTCAACGGGCATATGACCAGCTCGTTCACGACGTCTGTATCGAAGCCCTTCCGGTCATCTTTGCGCTCGACAGATCGGGAATCGTCGGAGAAGACGGACCAACCCATCACGGGGTTTTCGATTTTTCTTACCTTCGAAGCCTTCCCAACATGGTGGTCATGGCGCCCAAAGACGAAAACGAACTGCGTCGAATGCTCTTGACCGCCTTTTCACATCCGGGGCCGATTTCCCTGCGGTATCCGCGCGGGACCGCAACCGGCGTCAAATTGGACAAAAAAATCCTCCCCATTCCCATCGGAAGGGCCGAAATCCTCACCCAAGGGGAAGATCTGTTGATTCTGGCCATCGGACGGATGGTCCAGGAAAGCCTGGACGCTCAGAAAATACTTCTTGAGCAGGACATTTCAGCCACCGTGGTCAACTGCCGCTTTGTCAAGCCCCTGGACACCCAACTGATCGGCGGGTTGGCCCAGCGAATCCCGCGAATTATCACCGTTGAGGAAAACGTCCGCCAGGCGGGCTTCGGCAGCGCGGTTCTCGAATGCTTGAACGATCAGGGGGTCAATGGGTTTGAACTGATTCGCATCGGCATTCCGGACACCTTTGTTGAGCATGGACCGGCGCAACTGCTTCGAGCCAAATACGGCGTGGATGCGGCTGCCATTGTCAAGACCGCAAAAAAACTCTGCACCCAGACCGTTTTCGCCTGATACGATCCATCAATGACACCGCCAAAGACGCGCCTTGACTTGGCCCTGGTGGCAAGAGGCATCACACAAACCCGTCAGCAGGCCCGGGCATTGATCATGTCCGGAAAGGTTCTGGTCGATGATTGTCCCGTGGACAAGCCCGGAATCCGGGTTTCAGAAGAATGTTCCATCCATCTCAGGGGTGCGCCCCCGCCCTATGCCTCCAGGGGCGGGCTGAAACTGGAAGGCGCGCTAAAGGCGTTTGGGATCGATCCCAGGGGGTGGACCTGCCTGGATGTGGGGGCATCCACCGGTGGTTTTACCGATTGCTTGCTTCAGCACGGGGCCGCTGCGGTGTATGCGGTGGATGTCGGCTACGGCCAGATGGCGTGGAAACTTCGCACGGATCCCCGCGTAAAAATCATCGAACGGACCAATATTCGCTTTATGAAACCCGAAGCGATTCCCCAGCCCGTGGACCTGGCCACCGTGGATGTTTCCTTCATCTCGCTGAAGCTGGTGATCCCCGAAATTGTGAGATTTACCAAACCCACCGCAAGAATTGTGGCGCTGGTCAAACCCCAGTTCGAGGTCGGCAAGGGAATGGTCGGCAAGGGGGGGGTCGTGCGGAACCCAAAGCTGCACACCGCGGTGGTCGCCGATCTTGCGGACTTTTTTCAAAATCTGGGGGTGACGGTCCACTCGATCGTCCCCTCCGCTGTTCGAGGGCCCAAGGGAAACGTCGAGTTTTTTTTCCACCTTACGGTGTAAGGCCGACAGGCAACGTTCGGAATTTTTACCTTGATTTTTTTTGAGGATCTATTTAAAGATTCAGGACTTGGAAGCCATACAAATAAGATTCCCTATTGGATTTAGAGAGGAGCTTACATGAGTGATATGGTGGAAAAACTGAGAAACATTGCCCTGGTCGGCCACGGCGGTTCCGGCAAAACCACGCTGGCTGAAATCATGCTGTTCAACGGCGGGGTTCTTAAAAGAATCGGTCGGGTTGAAGAGGGAAATACCGCCATGGATTTCGAACCCGAGGAGTTGAAGCGTCAATCCAGTATCTCCAGCGCGTTTCATCAATTTCCCTGGAAGAAACACACCGTCACCCTCATGGATACTCCAGGGGATCAGAACTTTTTTATGGACACCAAATTGTGCATGCAGGCTGCGGATGCCGTCGTGGTGGTGATCGATGCGGTGGACGGGGTCAAGGTTCAGACGGAATTGGCCTGGAATTTTGCACATGAATTCAACCTTCCCATTCTCATCTTCGTCAACAAGCTCGACCGGGAGCGCGCGGATTTCAACCGGGCCTTCAAGGAAATAACAGACATTTTCGAGCCCAAACCGATCATCCTCCAGCTGCCCATCGGCGAGGAATCGTCTTTCAAGGGGGTTGTCGACCTGATCGGCATGAAGGCCTTTACGTACGATGAAAACGGCAAGGCATCTGCCGGACCGATTCCCGAAGATATGAAAGACAGCGTCGAGACCGAAAGAGAATCGCTCATTGAAAACGTCGCCGAGGCAGACGATGCGCTGGTCGAAAAATACCTTGAAGGCGAGGCCCTGTCCGATGACGATATTCATTCTGCGCTTCGAAAGGGGACCCTCTCCCGTACATTCGTTCCGGTCGTTTGCGGCTCCGCAACCCGAAACATCGGCATCGATCTTTTGGTGGATTACGTGCTGCAATGCCTCCCCTCTCCGCTGGATCGGGGCGCAAAGGTCGGAATCGACGCCTCGGGCAGCGAAACCGAACGCCCCCCCGATTCGGCAGCGCCTTTTTCCGGATTTGTATTCAAAACGATGGCCGATCCCTATGCCGGCCGGCTCAACATTTTCAGAATCGTTTCCGGAACCCTGGGCGCAGACGGTAACTTTTACAACATGAACAAAGAGACCCGGGAGCGGTACACGCAGTTGTTGCGCATCACCGGAAAAGAGCAGAAACCCATTTCAGAAGCCGGACCCGGGGCCATCGTGGCGGTTGCAAAGTTGAAAGAAACCGTAACCGGCAACACGATCTGCGACGAGGGAAACAAGATCCGGTTTCAAACCGCCCAACCGCTGACACCGCTGATATCCTTTGCCGTCGAACCCAAATCCAAGGGGGACGAAGAGAAGATTTTCTCCTCCCTGTCGAAACTCATGGAAGAAGATGTCGCCTTGAAACTGGATCGGAACGCCGAAACCAAGGAGATTGTTCTTTCCGGTATGGGGCAGGTGCACATCGAGGCGTCGGTGGAGAAACTGAAGCGAAAATTCAACGTCGAGGTCAACCTCAAGACGCCGAAGATTCCCTACCGTGAGACCATCAAGAAAAAGATCCGGGTGCAGGGAAGACACAAAAAGCAGACCGGGGGCCACGGGCAATTCGGGGATTGCTGGATCCAGATCGAACCGCTGCCCAAGGGAGCGGGATTCGAGTTTGTCGATGCGATCGTCGGCGGCTCCATCCCGCGGCAGTATATTCCGGCAGTTGAAAAAGGGATCATCGAAGCCTCGAGCCAGGGCGTGCTGGCCGGGTTTCCCTGTGTGGATTTCAGGGTCACCCTGGACGATGGATCCTACCATACCGTCGACTCATCGGAAATGGCCTTTAAGATCGCCGGCTCGCTCGCCTATAAAAAGGCGGCGCTGGAGGCCAACCCCGTCCTGCTGGAGCCGATCATGAACGTGTCCATCATCGCCCCGGACGAATTCATGGGCGACATCATGGGGGACCTCAACAGCCGGCGCGGACGGGTGTTGGGCATGGATTCCAAGGGAAAAAACCAGATCATCAAGGCCCAGGTGCCCCTGGCCGAATTTCAGACCTATGCACCCGACCTCAATTCAATGACCGGCGGCAGGGGGTTTTACACCATGGAATTTTCGCATTATGATGAAGTTCCGGCTCAAATGTCTCAAAAGATCATCGATGCGGTCAACAAGGAACGGGAAAAAAGTTAAGCAGGGTAATTTTCGATCTTCAAATGCCGAATTTATAAGTTCTCTAGAGGTCAATGGGAACTGGTTTGGAAAGGGGGATACCGATAAACGGTTCCCCCTTTCTGTTTTTCAATCGCTCCAGTATTTTTCGGTTCAGCTGTTTGGCGACGTATCCGTGCGGTCTCCCCTACCCGCTTTTGACCCCGCAGATCCTTTCGGCCGCCCGGTCCAGCATCCCCGGCAGGCCGCCCCGCTCCGATGGCGTTACCCCCAGCGCGCGAGACCAGACTTCCGCATCCTCCATGCACAGATAGACCGTTGTCTGGGGAGCGTAGACGCGAATCCGTTCCACCACGCTTCGGTAAAGATCGATCCGAAGGGGCTTGAAATAACGCATTTTTCCGTCCAGACCGGGTATGAATTCTCCATAGGGAAGTGTCGAATTCGGGAACCGGGTCTGAATGATGGGTTTTAGCGCCGGTGCAAATCGAAAGGTTCCCAGGCTGATCCAGACCACATTGCCCGGAGACACCGCAGAAAAGATGCGATCCACAACCGCTTGGTATTCCGCCCGGCAGCCCGGATAGATGACCATGGGATCGAAATGAAACGCCAGCGGGTATCCCCAGGCTTGGCATTGGGCAGCCGCGTCAAGCCGTTGGGTCAGGCCGGAGGTGTTGCGCTCTTCCGACTCGATGATCCGGGGGGTGTTTACCGACCAGGCCATGACGGTCTTTCGATGATGACACAGCCCCTTGAGGGCTGTGATCTGAAGCGTCTTGGTTTTGAGCTCGAGAACAGCACGCTGTTGCTCGCCGAACCTGCAGACCAGAGCCGGTGTAAGATCTGTCCAGGGTTCCCATATCATGCTGTCGGTGAACTCTCCGGTACCGATGCGGGTCACCTTTTCCGACGTGAACACCTCTTCCAATGCGGTGAACAGGTCTTGCTGATTCACGAAGTATTGAAGGACGGGCGGATGGAAGTAGGCTTGCAGGATGCAGTAAGAGCAGTCCATCGTGCAGTAGGTTGCGATGTGCAGAATACGATAGCCGCAGCAGGTGTAATGGCGCGTTCCGGGGCATACGCGGATGAACCGGCCCCGGTTCCGGGTAAGAAAAAGAATTTGTTTCCCGGCAAGCAGCGAATCCGTCTCCGAATCCAGGGCGGCATAAACAGACGCCGGCCCATCGACGATTTCCACCGGCAGATCCAGACGGGACCGGATGAGTCGAACGACCGGTGAGTCGGCGACGCTGCGATCGATGATCAGACGATTCAAAGACAAGACGCTTGATGATTCTCAGGCGGCGGCCAGTTCACACACCAGTTCACATGCCTTTTCCAGATCGAGTTTGCTCATGTTCAACACCAGATGGTAGAGTTCGGGATGGTCATAGTTTTCCTTTCCGAATTTGTGATACAGATTGATCCTTCGCTTGTCTTCTCGATTCACGCTCTGAAGTGCCTGGGCGGCAGATAGGTTGTAATGGGTTTCCATAAACCGGATCCGATCGGCGATGTCGGCGATCAACAGCACATGGTGAACATCCTTCATGTCCCGGAGGATATACTGGCCGCCCCGACCCAAAATAACGACATTTCCCTCCAACGCGATCTGGGTGATGATCTTGTGGAGCAAATCGACGTAGATCTCCTCGTCGATATATCCCCGTTCGTTATCCAGAACCCGATCGATGAAGCTTTTTTTCACCAGCCCGGTCATGAATTTGAGCAGCTTGCCCCCGACCTCTTTTTCAATGGATTCAACCCAATTGGTGGACACCTTCGCCCTTTTGGCGATCATTTGTATGATTTCGTCATCCACGAAGGTGTATCCGAGTTTCTGGGAAACCATCTCCCCCAACGTTTTACCCCCCGCCCCGAATTGCCTGGAGATCGTGATCACCGACATCTTTCCTCCTTTACCCCACCCCTTCGGCATTCCTGAATTCGAGTATTCAAGGGCATCTTATCAGGGATCCGGCAAAAGTTCAAAAACTAATTTTGGTTCCCATCGGTTCTCCGATACGGTCTCGAATCAGCTCCCGGATGACGGCCGCGTCTTCCAGCGTGCTCACATCGCCCAAATCGTCCACGCGGTTTTCTGCGATCTTGCGCAAGATGCGGCGCATGATCTTTCCGCTTCGCGTTTTGGGCAGCGCATTGGCGAACTGCAATCGATCCGGGCTGGCAATGGCGCCGATTTCCTTTCGAACATGTTGAATGAGTTCGGTCTTGAGGGCTTCAGTGGATGCAACGCCGATTTTCAGCGTCACGAAGGCATATATCCCTTGGCCTTTGATCTCATGGGGCATGGCTGCAACCGCCGCCTCGGCCACCGCCGGGTGGAGAACCAGTGCGCTTTCGATCTCGGCGGTGCTGATCCTATGGCCGGACACGTTGATGACATCATCCACGCGCCCCTGGAGGAAATAATACCCCTCTGAATCCACCAGGCATCCGTCCCCCGTAAAGTACATGCCCGGATACTGTGAAAAATAGGTCTGTTCGTATCGCTCATGATCCTTGTAGATCGTTCGCGACAGCCCGGGCCAGGGGGTCTCGATACACAGATGCCCGGTCTTTCCCACAGGCATCGGCTCGCCCCGCTGGTCCGCGTCCTCCATGCCGGGGTCTGCCACCCGGGGAATGATTCCCGGAAAGGGAAAGGTGGCCGAACCGGGTTTGGTGGGCCATGCCCCCGGCAAAGGGCTGATCATAATGCCCCCGGTCTCGGTCTGCCACCAGGTGTCCACAATCGGGCAGTTCCCCTTGCCGACATTCCGGTGGTACCACAACCAGGCTTCAGGGTTGATCGGTTCTCCCACCGTGCCGAGCAGCCTCAAACTGGAAAGATCCCGGTTTTGCGGCCAGGCCTCTCCCTGGCGCGACAGGGCGCGGATGGCGGTGGGAGCGGTGTAGCACACATTGATCTTGTAGCGGTCGATCAGCTCCCATGCCCGGTCCGGTTGTGGATAGAGCGGTGTGCCTTCGTACATGAATGTCGTTGTGCCGTTCAACAACGGGCCATAAACGATGTAGCTGTGCCCTGTCACCCATCCGATGTCCGCCATGCACCAGTAGAGCGTTTCGGGTTGAAGGTCGAAAATCCATTTCTGCGTAAGATACACATAGGCCATATACCCGCCGGTGGTGTGGACCTGCCCTTTGGGCTTTCCGGTGCTCCCGCTGGTGTACAGAATGAACAGCATATCTTCCGCTTCCAGATGTTCACACGCGCAGAAATCTTCGATCTCCTTTGCCGACATCTCCTTGTGCCACCAGCAATCCCTCGACTCGTTCCAGGGGATCGGATTGCCCGTGCGCCGGACCACAATGACGCTTTCAACCGTCGGGCAATTTCCCAGCGCCGCATCGGCGTTCTGTTTCATGTCGAAAAACCGGCCCCCGCGGATGGATTGATCGATGGTGATCAGCAGCCTGGATTCGCTTTCCTGAATTCGGTGGGCAAGGGCTTCTGCTGAAAAGCCGCCGAATACCACGTTGTGCGGAAGCCCCAGCCGGGCGCAGGCCAGCATGGCTACCGGCAGCTGCCAGACCATGGGAAGATAAATGGTGACCCGGTCCCCCTTGTTCAACCCCTTTTTTTTCAAGACATTGGCAAAGCGGCACACCTCCCGGTGCAGCGTCAGGTAGGTGAAAATTTTGGTATCTTCGTCCGGTTCCCCCTGCCAGATGATGGCGGCTCTGTTTCGCGTGGGGGTATCCAAATGGCGATCCACCGCGTTGTAGCACACATTGGTGGTCCCGCCATGGAACCATTCATGAAATATTTTCCCCTTCCGAATGTCGAAATTATGCCGGCGGATGGTTTTCGGTTCCTTGAACCATGCCAGTTCTTTGGCGACCTCAGCCCAGAAGGCCTCCGGGTTCCGTATGGATCCACGGTAGATTTCCTGATACTGTTCAAGGGTCTTGACCCAGGCTGTTTCAGAAAATGTTTTGTGGGGGTAGAATTTTCCGTCACGTTCACGCACACCCATGTTTACCGATCTCCTTTCCTGTTTCTTGCGCGCATCCCCGCTGTCGCTTCGCCATACACGGGATCGACGACAGGTTTCGCAGGGGGGCACTCAAAGCCGTTCATTTAGGGTTGAATCCCCTTAAGAAAGATATCATAACCGGTATCGAACGTATTTTTGACATACGCAGGATCGGTATTTTTCTGGCTTTCCAGCAGGACGATTCCTGAAAATATGGCCCATACGATGTCGGCGAAACGGTCCGCATCCCCCTTTATAAATCGCCCCTGATCGAGCCCTTCCTGAAACAACCGTGCGATGGTTTGGAGCGCCTGGTGCGATAAGCGTTGAATTTCCGATAAGCATTCCGGAGACAAGTTCCTGAGCGTTTCACCGGATTGAATGTGGAACATGTTCAACAGAATGAGCGGGTCAAAGGTGTAAACATCGAAAAGAATGTCTTTTAAAGATGCCACCCGTGCCCCGCTGTCCAGGTGGGATTCTGAAGATAAATGTTCGAGGCGGATCAGCAGGTACTGAAGGATTCTAACGGAAAGCGATGCGCAAAGTTCGTCTTTGTTCTTAAAGTAAAGATAGAGCGTGCCGGGGCTCAATTCGGCCTCCTTGGCGATCTCTTCCATTGTCGTTCTCTTGAAGCCTTTTTGGGCAAAAACCTTTTTTGCCGCCACCATGATCTGTTGCCGCCGCCGCTCCTTTTCCCGTTGTCTTCGTTCCTGTATCCCCATAATTTAATGAATCCTATTTATTTCTTGAAAAGAGATATAATCGATTGTTGCGGTGTGTCAAGAAAAATTTCTGCCGGTCGAACCGACGCGACCCGTGTTAGGGTTCCGGCTGGGAAGGGATAAGCGTGATAAAGGCCGGGGAGTCGAGACATCCACAGAACCGGGATACGTGTTGCCTGAGCTCTTCCAGATGATCGAACCGGAACTGGAGCTGATAGGTGGTGCCTTCAAAATGCGCAGGCGGTTCCAATCGGATGCGGGGGGGAAGCTTCAACTGCCGGCTCAAATTCTCAAACCGGTCTTCGGCTGCTGAAAGGTTCGGATACCGTCTGTGCTTCAGATATTTTCGAACGGCCTGCGCCTTTTGGGCGCGATCAATGGTGGAATCGTCCGCAATTTCCGTGAGCGCCGGGTCCTGAAGAACATCATCGATGGAAATCCCTTCCCGGAGGGCGATCTCCCTGACCAGGCCAAGAATTTCCTGCTGTTTGTTCAGACCGATTTTCAGCGATTCGAACAGCCCGACAAACCGAAGTGCAAGCGCCCGATCCAACCCGCCGAGCGCTATTGCAATGGAAATGGACAGGGTACCGTTCACAACGGCACGCTGAACCGGTGCGGGCAGTTCACACAGTTGGCGGACTTTAACGATCCATCTGGGGTTTTCCGGCAATCCCAGAGCGCGGGACATATCGCCGTGGGGGGCATCGGAACCCCATCGAGATTCAAGCAGTCTGATCGCTCTAGCGGTTTCGATAAGGTTTAACGGGCGTTGGGCCAGGTTTTCCCCCACAGCCACAAGCGCCCGATCCAGTCGTGTGACCGGATCGGCAACGATCCGGCTTTCGACCTGCATCCACCCCAGCTGCCGGCAGACGGCGATGCGGCGGAAACCGGATACGATTCGAAATCCGGAGGGCAATCGTTCAAGAATCGGGGCATTGAGAAGCCCGATGCGCCGGATGGAAGCCAAAAGCGGTTCGGCATACGGATCGGTCGTGATTCGATACGTGTCGTCCGATGGATCGATCCGATCGATCGGAACGGTCGCGGACTCAAAGTGCATCGGTGGAACCGGTGAGGATTTTTAATGCTTCCAGATATTTTTTTCTTGTGTTTTTAATGACATCTTTCGGAAGCCGGGGGGCCGGCGGCTTTTTGCCCCACCCCAGACCGTTGAGGTAATCCCTGAGGTATTGCTTGTCGAAACTCCTCTGCGATCTGCCCGGTCGATAGTCGTCTTTCGGCCAGAAACGGGACGAGTCGGGTGTCAGCACTTCATCGATCAGAATGATGTCGTTTCCGAAACGGCCGAATTCGAATTTGGTGTCTGCAATGATAATTCCCCTCTGATTTGCAATCATGGCGCCTTTTCGGTAAATGGCAAGGCTCAAGTCTCTGACCCGCTGGGCGAGTTCGGGACCGAGCTTTTCGACCGCCTCGGCAAAGCTGATGTTGACATCGTGCAGCCCGACTTCGGCCTTGGTCGACGGGGTGAAAAGCGGTTCGGGGAGTATTTCCGACTCCTGGAGTCCCTGGGGCAGACGGATGCCGCAAATCGTACCCGTCTGTTGATAGGATTCCCAACCCGAGCCCGATATATACCCGCGGACAATGCATTCGACCGGCAACGGTTCGGCCTTTCTCACCAGCATGCTCCGACCCCGAAGGATGTCGGCATACGGCCGGCAGATCTGCGGATATGCCTCGACCGAACTGCTGACCAGGTGGTTATCCACCAGGGATTTCATATGCTCAAACCAGAAGAGCGAAATCTGGGTCAGTATTTTCCCCTTGCCGGGGATGGCATCGGGCATCACCACATCAAATGCGGAGATTCGATCGGTGGCGACCATAAGCAGATGCTCACCCAAATCGTAGATATCGCGAACCTTGCCTTTTTTGAGCAATTTGAGCGAAGGGAAATCGGTTTCCTTTACGGCCAGTTCCATGAATCCGTCTCCTTGTCCGGCTGGGGTGCCATTGCACGCTTAGCCTCGCGGTAATATTTGCGGCTACGTTATCCTTTCGGATGGGCTGTGTCAATATGAAACGCTCGGATAAAGATGTTGACAATCCGAGCAACTCTGTCTAAAAAAATCGTAACGGATCAACGGTCAAGACACGGCACAAGGACTGAAAAATTAACCGAAGGGATGGAAGGGGATAGGCATATGGACAGAAAGGTAAGTGTCATCGGCGCGGGCAACGTGGGGGCGACCACCGCCCAGCGTCTGGCGGAAAAGGATTTGTGTGATGTGGTGCTGGTGGATATTGTCGAAGGCGTTCCCCAGGGAAAGGCGCTCGATCTGATCGAAGCCGCTCCCATTGAAAAACACGACGCCCGGCTGATCGGTACCAACGGATACGAACAAACGGCAAATTCCAACATCGTCATCATTACCGCCGGTGTTCCGAGGAAACCGGGGATGAGCCGGGACGATTTGATCAGCACCAATGCGGGGATCATGAAAAAGGTGACCGAACAGGTGGTGAAGTATTCCCCCGACAGCGTACTGATCATCGTCAGCAATCCCCTGGATGCCATGTGCCACGTGGCGTTTGGTGCGAGCGGTTTCCCGAAAAACAGGATCATCGGTATGGCCGGTGTGCTCGATTCCGCGCGGTTCAGAGCCTTTATCTCCATGGAGCTCAACGTATCGGTGGAAAACACCCATGCATTTGTGCTGGGCGGACACGGCGATACGATGGTCCCCCTGCCCCGCTACTCGACGGTTGCGGGCATCCCGATCACCGAGTTGATCCCCCAAGACAGAATCGACGCCATTGTCGAGCGAACCCGCAACGGCGGTGCGGAGATCGTCAAACTGCTGACCACCAGCGCCTACTATGCACCCGCATCCGCGGCGGTGGAAATGGCCGAATCGATTTTAAAGGACAAGAAAAAGATACTGCCGTGTGCGGCCTACCTCCAGGGGGAATACGGGGTAAAGGATCTGTTCATCGGGGTTCCGGTAAAGCTGGGGGCAAACGGTGTGGAACAGATCATTGAAATCCGACTCACCGAGGAGGAAAAGGCGGCGCTCAAGCATTCGGTCGATGCCGTTCAAGGGCTCAAGGAGATACTCAAAAAAATGAACTATTAACGGTTAGATCGTGGATTTGATCTGCGCTGCAATCGAACGATTGATTCCGGGCACTGCGCTCAATTCATCGAGTGTGGCTGCCCGGATCTTTTCGATGCTGCCGAAATGCCTTAACAGCGCTTCCTTTCTCTGTTTTCCCACCCCGTAAACACCATCCAGGCGGGACCGGAGTGTCCGCTTATCCCGACGCTTGCGATGGAAACCGATGGCAACGCGGTGGGCTTCGTCCCGGACCCGTTGCAGCAACAGGAGAAGATCTTCGTCGCGGTTCAAATCGACCGGATTGACCCTGCCCGGAACGTATATCTTATCGGCCGGCTCCCCCTTTTCCGGATCCTTCTTGGCGATTCCGGCGACATCGAACCGATCCGAAAGATCCAGTTCGCCCAGCACGGCGGTTGCGATGTTCAACTGCCCCTTGCCCCCGTCTACCAGCAACAGATCGGGGAAATCTGACGCGTTTTTTTCCTTTCCATACCTTCGATGAATCACTTCGGCCATCGCGGCATAATCGTTGGGGGTCTGGAGGGTGCGGATCCGATATTTCCGATACAGCGAGGCGGCGGGTTTTCCGTTGACAAACACCACCAGGGCGGCAACCGGCTCGGTGCCCTGGATATTGGAAATGTCGATGCAATCGATGCGACGCGGCGGCCGCTGTGTTTTGAGCCGTTTTTGGAGCCTGCACAGCATCCGCTCCCCGGCCTGCAGCGCTGCAATCCGGTCGGTTAGCTCCTTTTGGGCATTCTGGCGCGCCATGGAGATCAGCCGCGCCTTTTCGCCCCGTTGGGGTTTAAAAATGCGCACCGCCTCCCCTTTCAACTGCCTTAAATCGTCTTCAAGCAGGCCGATGCCTTCCACCGCCACGGAGACGAGAATCTCTTTGGGAATGTCGGGGGTTTTTTCATAATATTGCCGGATAAACGCATCCATCAGATCGCTGTTGGTCGCCATGGTTTCCGGGAAATGAAAGTGACGCGTTCCCGTCAGGTAGCCGGAACGGACGACAAGCAGCGTAACCAGGGATTGCTCTGCGGCTTCGGCGATTGCCAGAACGTCTCTATCCTGAAAATCGGTGGTTACGGCGACCTGTTTTTGGATGGTCTTTTCGATGGCAAACATTTTATCGCGAAGCCGGGCTGCTTTTTCAAATTCCTGGTTTTCAGCGGCAGCCGCCATCTCCTGTCGAATCTTACGGACAAGGTCCGGAGCCCGTCCCTTCAAGAACAGAATCGCTTCCTTCACCATTTCTTGATACACGGCCGGATCGATATCCATGCAACAGGGGGCCAGGCAGCGCTGCATCTGGCAATGCAGGCACGGGCGGGTCCGGTTTCTAAAATCTTTCCGTTTGCACTTGCGAAGCTTGAAGCTCTTGTTGACGATGGCCAGGGTTTCCCGAACCGCCTGGGCCGAGGCATAGGGCCCGAAATACAGGGCGCCGTCCCGTTCCGGTTTTCTGACAATGGTCAGGCTCGGAAAGTCGCTCTGAACATCCAGACGCAGAGAAGGATACCGTTTGTCATCCTTCAGCACCACATTGTACCGGGGCCGATGCCGTTTGATCAGATTCGACTCCAGTATCAGCGCTTCCTTTTCGGATTCGGTGAGGATGGTATCGAAAACGGCGATCTTTTGTACCAGCAGGTTGGTCTTAAGGTTCCATTTGCTGGAGTTTTTAAAATAGGAGGCCAGTCGTTTTTTGAGGTTTCGAGCCTTGCCGACATAGAGGATATTGCCCTGAACGTCTTTCATCAGATAAACCCCGGGACCGGTGGGGGTTCGGCGCAGCCTGTCCGTTAAATTATCATTCATTAATTTAAAATTCAAATATAACGCTTTGTTTTAAGGACTTAATTTTATCTCTGATCTCTGCGGCTTTTTCAAATTCGAGGACTTTGACGGCGAGCTTCATTTCTTTTTCCAATTTTGCGATGACCGTATCGAGCCGATCGATGTCGGACGCCCCGAATTCGGCAATCGATTCCTTGACTGCGGGAACCGGTTCGACATGTTTTTCGAAAAACGCTTCGAAAACCGGCGAAATGGCCTTTTCGATGCTGGTCGGGGTGATATGATGACGCATATTGTAATCGGCCTGGATTTTACGGCGCCGATCCGTTTCCGCAATGGCTTCTTTCATCGAATCGGTCACCACATCCCCGTACATGATGATCTCCCCGTTGACGTTTCGTGCCGCGCGGCCGAAGGTCTGGATCAACGAACGGGTAGAACGAAGAAACCCCTCCTTGTCGGCATCCAGAATGGTCACCAGCGAGACTTCGGGAAGGTCGAGCCCTTCTCTGAGAAGGTTGATTCCGATCAGCACGTCGAAGGTTCCCATCCGCAGATCCCGGATGATATCCATTCGTTCCAGGGTGTTGATGTCCGCGTGGAGGTAGCGGACCCGCACCCCCAGATCGGTGTAATATTCGGTCAAATCCTCGGCCATCCGTTTTGTCAGGGTGGTGACCAGCACCCGTTGCCCGCGTTGCTCCCGCTTTCGAATCTCGGCATACAGATCGTCCACCTGGTGGGTTGCGCTGCGCACATGAACCGACGGATCGACCAGCCCCGTCGGACGCACGATCTGTTCCACCACGGCGCCGGCGGCCTTTTTCAATTCGAATGCCGCGGGGGTGGCCGAAACATAAATGGTCTGGGATAACTTTTCTTCAAACTCGCTGAATTTCAACGGACGGTTATCCAAGGCGGACGGCAGCCGAAAACCGTATTCAACCAGCGTTTCTTTGCGGGACCGGTCCCCCTTGTACATGCCCACCAGCTGGGGGACCGTGATATGGCTTTCGTCGATGAACAGCAGATAGTCTTTGGGAAAATAATCCAACAGCACCGGCGGCGGGTCGCCGGGCGCCCTTCCGGTTAAATGCCGTGAATAATTCTCAATTCCGTGGCAGTATCCGAGTTCCTGCATCATTTCCAAATCGAACAGGGTCCGTTCATCGATCCGCTGGGCCTCGATGAGACGACGGGTGTTTCGAAAAAATTCGATCCGTTCTTTCAGTTCCGCCTTTATCGTTTGCACGGCGCGTTTCCGCGTGGTCCGCTGGGTCACGTAGTGGCTGGCGGGAAAGATGCTCACCTGTTTCAGCCGCTTTCGAATCGTCCCCCGCAACGGATCGATCTCTGCGATCTCTTCGATCTGATCCCCGAAAAACTCCAGACGGATGGCGATGTTTTCTTCATAGGCCGGGAAAACCTCCACCCGGTCGCCCCGGACCCTGAAGGTTCCCCGGTGAAAGTCATAGTCGTTTCTGGAGTACTGCATGGATACCAGCTCGGCGAGGAAAAGGTCCCGGACCAGTTCCATCTCCCTTCGGATGTCCACCCGCATGGCCAGATAGTCTTCGGGTGCACCGAGTCCGAAAATGCATGAAACGCTGGCGACCACGATGACATCCCGCCGGGACAGCGCCGAGCGCGTGGCGGAATGCCGCAGTTTATCGATCATTTCGTTTATCGAGGAGTCTTTTTGAATGTAGGTGTCGGTGGTGGGGATGTAGGCTTCGGGCTGGTAATAGTCATAGTAGCTTACAAAGTATTCGACGGCATTGTCCGGAAAGAGCGTTTTAAATTCGTTGTAGAGTTGGGCGGCCAGCGTCTTGTTGGGGGCGATGACCAGGGTCGGTTTTTGCACCGCTTCGATGACGTTCGCCATGGTGAAGGTTTTACCGGAACCCGTTACCCCCAGCAGCACCTGATGGGGTAAACCGCTTGAAACCCCCTCGCTCAGAGCGGCTATGGCCCTGGGTTGATCCCCTTTGGGGGTATGGGTGGATACGATTTTAAACATCCCACTAGCTTTTGTATTTCCAGATGGTACCCTCCGGACGGTCTTCCAGCACGATATTCAGCTCGGCGAGCCGGTCTCGAATACGGTCCGCGGTTTTCCAGTCTCTTTCGCTTCTGGCCCGGGCCCGGGACTGGATCAACCTTTCGACTTCCTGGGGATCCGCGGAGACGGCATCGAGCCCTTTTGCCCGTTTTTCTTTAAAATAGGCTGATGGGGATTCGAGCAATACCCCCAGAACCCGGCCCATCTGTGAAATATCCCGGACCGCCCCCCCGACCGCACTCAGGGTTTCCGCGGGTGGGGGCTCGGGGCTCGCGTCCATCAGCCGGTTGATATCCCGGACCGCCTCGAAAAGAACCCCCAACGCCTGCGCCGTGTTGAAATCATCATCCATGGCCTCGCAAAAACGCTTCCAATAATCTCCTGGATCGATTTGCCCAACGGGAGGTTCGATGGCCTTTTCCCCCCGTTCCAGCCCGGCGTAGATTTTATCCAGACCCGTGCTCCATTCCCCCATGGCGTCTTTGGAAAAATCGATGGGACTCCGGTAGTGTTTGGACAGCAGGAAGAGCCGGACGGCCTCGGGATGGTGGTGCTTTAACACATCTCTGATGAGCAGAAAATTACCCAGCGATTTCGACATTTTTTCATGATCGATATTTACAAATCCATTGTGCATCCAATACTTTACAAAACCGGGTCCAAAGGCCGCTTCCGATTGTGCGATTTCATTTTCATGGTGTGGAAAGATAAGATCTTTTCCCCCGCCGTGGATATCCAGCATGCCCCCCAAGTATTCGGTGCTCATGGCCGAGCATTCGATATGCCATCCCGGACGCCCCTTACCCCAGGGACTGTCCCAGGAGGGCTCTCCCGGTTTTGACGACTTCCATAGGGCAAAATCAAAGGGGTTGCGCTTCCTCTCGTCGACCTCCACCCGGGCGCCGGCTTCCATCTCATCGAGCTTGCGTCCGGACAGTTTTCCATATCCCGGAAAGGACTCAACCGAGAAGAACACGTCTCCATCCACTTGATAGGCGTGTCCTTTCCGGATCAATGCTTCGATCACCCGGATCATATGCGGGATATGCGCCGTTGCCCTCGGTTCGATGTCCGCCCGTTTGACCTTGAGGGCGTCCATATCCGAGTAAAACTCCTCAATGTATTTCTCCGCAATGGTTTTCCAATCCGTACCCAGTGCTTCGGCGCGGCGGATGATTTTATCGTCCACGTCCGTGAAGTTCCGGACATAGGTGACCTCAAACCCCCTGGCGCGAAGATAGCGGGCGATGACGTCAAACACCACGACCGATCGCGCGTGTCCGATGTGGCTGGAATCATAAACCGTCGGGCCGCACACGTACATGCGGACCCGGCCGGGGTGAACCGGTTCAAAAGGCTCTTTATTCCGACTCAAAGAGTTGTAAATTCGAATGTTCATTGCCCGATATCCTTTGGTGAATTTGACGGCGCCGGAAGGTCAATCGGTCGGGGGCTTGATCAGTGCGATACACATTGCACCGATTCCCTCTCCTTTGCCGATGACGCCCAGACCTTCGGTGGTGGTGGCTTTGATGTTGATCGTTTCCGGACTTGCACTGAGAACACGGGAAATATTTTTTCTCATGGCATCCCGATACGGGGACAGTTTCGGCGCCTCGGCAAAAACGACCGTATCCAGGTTGCCCAGGATAAATCCCCGGCCGGTTACCATTTTCCATGTCCTTTCGAGCAGTTCCAGACTCGAGATATCCTTTAGGCTCGGGTCGGTGTCCGGAAAATGAAGACCGATATCCCCCAGCCCGGCAGCCCCCAGCAGGGCATCGCACGCGGCATGCAGCAACACATCGGCATCCGAATGCCCCAGCAGCCCTTTTTCAAAGGGGATCACGATTCCACCGAGCAAAAGCTTCCGGCCCGGTACCAACCGGTGAATGTCGTATCCGATGCCGATGCGCATTCGTCCTCCCGTCTGTTCCCGTTTCTCCAAAATCGGCAACAGACTCTACCACAAACCGCCTTTGCGGTAAAGCCGTTCAAACCGCTGTCTAGCACTTTCCCTCCCAAGCACTTCCCCTTGCCATCGGGAGCCGGGTATGGTAGAGGAGATCGACATGAAATCTGCATCCCCAATGAAAAAGAGCCGGGTGTTTCGTCATAAATTTGATTTTGAACTTGGACATCTGATCAAAAGCCCCTGCAGGGAGTGTATGATGCGGAAAAGACTGCCCAAGTGCCTGGATGAATGCGAGCTCCTGGAAAAGATCCAGATCCTTTTAGCGGAAACCGTCTCCTGCACCAAAAGCGGTTCGTAAATCATCCGTGTGTGCATTTCGAATCCGGATCGATAGGAATCCTGAATCGAATATTCTATGAACAACGCCCCGTTGACCTACGAACTATCTGAAAAAGAAAAAGGAAAGATTACGGTATGTTTAAAAGGGCAGATCGGAATCCAAAACGCCGCCGAACTGTTACGGGACATTTCCCCACGGATCAAAAAACGCTCTCCCCTCGAACTGACCGTTGACATCGGGGGCGTCACCGGATTTGACGACTACGGCGCCCTGGTTCTATTTGAACTGAAGCAGTTGCTGCCCGGTGTCGATGACCGGTTCATCATCGCGAATGCGTCTGCGGGGACCCAAGCGATCCTCGCCCAGGTAAATTTCGACACCCGGCACGCGTGCGCACCGCCCCCGCGGAAGCGCAGATCCGGAGTCATGGTCAGATTGGGGGGTGCGACCCTGCGGAATCTGTACAATGTTCGGATCATGGTGGGCTTTCTTGGATCCGTTGTGCTCTGTTTTCTGCATGTGCTCGCCCATCCACGATCGTTTCGAGGCGGAGATGCCCTCGATGCCATGGAGAAAACCGGGGTCGATGCGCTTCCCATTGTTTCTCTGATCAGCTTTCTACTCGGTCTGATCATCGCCTTCATGTCGTCGATACAGCTCAGACAATTCGGGGCCGACATCTACGTCGCATCGCTGGTCGCCCTTGCCATGGCATCCGAGCTGGGACCGATCATGACGGCAATCGTTGTTGCGGGTCGTTCCGGCTCGGCCTTTGCCGCGGAAATCGGAACCATGCGGATATCGGAGGAAATCGACGCCCTGTTCACCATGGGGTTCGATCCGACGTTGTTCCTTGCCCTCCCGCGGATGGCCGCATCCATCGTGGTCGTACCGCTGCTCACCCTCTTTTCGAGCCTGTTTGGTATCGGGGGCGGGCTGGTCGTCGGGGTGTTCATGCTCGGGTTGACCCCTGCTTCCTATATGAGCCGGACATTCGAGACCCTAACGCTTTTCGAAGTTTTCTGGGGCATGGGCAAAAGTGTGGTATTTGCCATCCTGATCTCGTGGATCGGATGCCTAAGGGGTTTCCAGGCACGCGGCGGAGCCGCGGCTGTTGGAAATGCGGCGACATCTGCGGTCGTAAGCAGCGTGTTTCTCATCATTTTATTCGATTCAATTTTTGCGGTCATTCGAAGCTACTGGAGGTAATCGTCCGGGCATGCAAAACACCCCGCTGATACATGTCCGTGATCTTGTCGCCGGGTATGGCGATGAAATCATTCTAAAAGGGATCAATTTTGACGTTTTCAGGGGAGACATACTGGTTGTTTTGGGCGCCAGCGGCTGCGGAAAATCGACCCTTCTCCGGCACATGGTCGGTTTGGAACGACCCCGCTCGGGAAGCATCACCATCGATGGGATCGATATTACATCCTGCGACGATTCGGATTTCAAGAGAACACTGCGCAAAATCGGCATCCTGTTCCAGGGCAGCGCGCTGTTCGGCTCCATGACCCTCGGGCAGAATCTCATGGTGCCGATTGCCGAATATTCCGGGCTGCCCAAGGCCTTTATCGGGGACCTGGTGCGGATGAAACTGTGCCGGGTCAATCTGGGCGAATTTATCGATTACCTGCCCTATGAGCTGAGCGGAGGGATGCGCAAAAGAGCCGGGCTGGCCAGGGCGCTTGCCTTAAACCCGGAAATACTTTTTCTGGATGAACCCACCGCGGGCCTCGATCCGATTACGGCCGGGGAAATCGACGATCTGATTTTGCAGATCAACGAAAACAGCGGCGCCACCATTGTGATCGTAACCCACGAACTCTTCAGCATATTCAAGGTGGCACAGCGGGTGATCATGCTGGATAAGGCGGCAAAGGGGATCATCGCCCAGGGAAATCCGGTGGAACTCAGGGATCATAGCGAAAACGAAACCGTACGGAAATTTTTTAATCGAAATTCCCCCCATCGGGAAGAATGGAAGGCCAATGGCGTCCATTAAAACCAAGTTTGCCGTAGGACTCTTTGTCGCCATGGGGATCGGGCTGGGTATCGTCGCGATTGTCTGGCTGGGGATGTCCAACTATCTTGAGAAAGGCCACCTGTTTGCAGCCTATTTTGACGAATCCGTCCAGGGGCTGAGCAAAGACTCCCCGGTCAAATACCGCGGGGTGTCCATCGGGCGGGTGGAGCGGATCGGTGTCGCACCGGACGGCAATCTGATCGAGGTCATCGTGAAAATCGAAACCGGCCTCCAGGTCGAAAAAAAGGCAATCGCGGATCTGGTTGCGCAGATGAAAACCGTCGGGATCACCGGCATCATGTTCATCGAACTGGAACGGAAAAAACCCGGAGACCCGGATGGGTCTCCACGACTCAACTTTGAATCGGAATACCCGGTCATCGCTACGAAGCCCTCGGATATCAGCAAGATCATCCGGGGAGTGGAAGATGTTCTCAAACAGCTTCGAGAACTGGATATGGTTGGAATCACCGACCGGATCAAGTCCACATTGGATGTCGTCCAACACGCCGTGGAAGACGCGCACATCCGGGAAATTTCCGGGAGGGTCCGGGACATCCTGGCAAAAACGGACAAGCTGTTTGAAGGTCAAAACGGAACGGAAATCGCCGATCGGCTGGGTTCGGCAGCCCAAAAACTCAACATCCTGCTGAACCAGGCTTCGGCAACCCTCAGGCGGATTGAAAATCTGATCTCAAGCAGCGAGCCGGAGGTCCGAAAGGCTTTGGCAGCCTTCAGCGCGGCCATGAAAAACGCCGAAGGGTTTATGGAAAAGGGAAAAGCCCTGATGACCGGCTCCGAAAAGGATCTGGCGAACCTTCAGCGTCATCTCACCGCGCTGTTCCAGAATCTGGAGAAAGCCACATCGAACCTGAATCGCTTTGTCGAGTCGATTGCGGATCGGCCCTCTGAATTGATATTCAGCCGGCCGCCCCAGGAACCACGCTTCAACCGCGACCGCTTCGATTAGCCCAGGAGGATTGTTCAATGAAAGCCGAACGATACCGAAGCTTGATCATCGGGCTTGGAACGCTTCTTGTGGCCGGATGCCTCGCCGGGCGGCAGCCGGCTCCCAAAACCGATTATTACACGCTGGAGTACACAGCGCCGAAATTTGCAAACCGAAAACCGCTGCCTGTGGTCATCCGGGTGGAGCGGTTTCAGGCGGCACCCGCCTACAGCACGGCCAACATGGTTTACCGGGACGGGCCCTATCGGCAGGATGCCTACCATTACCAGAAATGGCGGGCCATTCCGAGCGACCTTGTCACCTATTTTCTTGCCCGGGACTTCCAGGATTCCGGTCTGTTCAGCGGCGTTTTCGTGCTCGGCGGAAACCCGCCGTCGACCCATCTGATCGACGGCACATTGGACGCCTTTTATCAGGAGATCCGGGATGACCGATGGGAGGTTGTGGTGGCGCTCGGCATTACCCTGTTGACCGAGGGTGAACCCGACATCAGCAAACGCATTGTCTTTCAGAAACGGTATGAAGCGCGCAAAGCCTGCACGCATAAAAATCCCCAGGCCATCGCCGAGGCCATGAGCCGGGCCATGGCCGAACTGTCCGAAACCATTATTTCGGATGTGTATGAGCGATTGCCAACCCCCTAAAGTGAAGGAGGAATATCAAGATGCTGACTTTGGAAGTGAAATCGAACCGCGACATCGACACGCTGCGCAGCCGGATAAAGAATTACTTCGGCCCGGGCGGTCTTGGACTCGAACTGACCGGTGATACGCCTCAGTGCATCTCCTTTGAAGGCGGGGGCGGGCATGTCACCGCAACCCTTTGTCCGGAAGGGGACACCACCCGGGTGGAACTTGAAACCCGGGAATGGGACTACCATGTCAAAAAGTTTGCCGCCGAAATCCAGTGATTCGGCCATGGCCCCTCAGGACCCCCACAACGCCTCGCGCAATCCGGACGTGCGATCGATCTTGCGTGAAACCGCCCAGCGCAGCACGGGTTCGGTACCGTATACCGTCACGGTTTTTCGCGTTCGGGTAACCGCCGTGTAAATCAGCTCGCGGGTCAGAAGCGGTCCGGGGGTATCCGGCAGCACCAAAAAGACATGGTCGAATTCCGACCCCTGGCTCTTATGGACCGTCATGGCATACACCGTTTGGTGTTCGGGCAGCCGGTGGGTCGGGACCCGGCGGATCTCTCCTCCGGGAGCCGGAAAATAGACCGCGGTCTCCGATGAACCGTCCGGAAGGGCGATACCGATATCCCCGTTGAAAAGACCGATGGTATAGTCGTTTTGGGTGATCAGCACCGGTCGGCCGGCATACCAGGCAGAACCGGCCGTGGGGATCAACCCTTCCCTGCGCAGCAGCATTTCAGCGCGCTGATTGATCGCATCCACACCGAACCGTCCTTTCTTGACCGCGCAGAGGATTTTCTGCCGGTTTAGGAGCGACAGTGCCATGCGCGGATCTTTGGTCTGAAGGAGCAGATGAAACTCCTTTAGAATCGGTCCGGACAGGTGCTGAAACACCGCATCGGGCGATGGGGTCGATCGCCAGCGGACGGTGGTGTCGGAGGGGTCATGTAAACAGGAGATCACCGCCGGCACCTCTCCCCGATTCACCCCCCGACTGAAGCCCCCCACCCCGCTTTCCGCCGAAAATCGATAACTCTTTTCGAGAATAACGATGGCATCCCGCAACCCGGATCGTTCCACCGGTACCTCGGCGCAATCCAGAGGGTCGTCCAGAATGGATTCGAGGGTTCGTCGAAATGTTGCGCTGAATCGATTCCGGATTTCCCGGTTGCAGATGTCTCCCAGAACCGCGCCCGCTTCCACCGATGCCAACTGGTCCTTGTCCCCGATCAGAACAAACCGGGACCTCTCGGGAATGGCTTGAATCAATCGCGACATCAACGGCAGATCCACCAGGGATGCCTCATCCACCACCACGACATCTTCGGGGAGCGGATTTTCGGCGTGGTATCGAAACCCACGGGTCGCCTGCGAATAATCGAGGAGCCGGTGGATGGTGACGGCTTCCGCAGGAATCGCGGCTTTGACCGAATCCGGACAATCCAGAACTTCCTTGGCCCGGCCGATGGATTCGGCCAGGCGGGCCGCCGCCTTGCCGGTGGGCGCAGCAAGCCGGATACGGGCCCCGGCTTGTTCCAGAATCAACGCGAGGGTTTTGGCGATGGTAAAGGTTTTTCCGGTTCCCGGGCCTCCGGTAATCACGCTGAACCTTTTTAGAACCGGTACAACCGAGGCCACCTTCTGCCAGTCGGTCTCCTTTCCGCCGGGCTGTTTGGGAAAGAGTCTCCGGAGCCCGTCTTTGAGCAGGGGGATATCGAGCCCCGGTATTTCCCCTTCGGCTCGGGATGCGATCTGCCGGGAAAGGATCTGTTCATATTCCCAGTATCGATGAAGATACAGTCGATACCGATCATCCAGAATCAATGGGGCCGTATCCCCCGGACGCCCCACCCCGGGATGGGATGCGAGCGCTTCGGCCCAGGCATCCGGATCCGGGCAGGCCATCCCACAGGCCGCACCGTTCATACCGAAAAGCCCGGCCCCGGCCACTGATCCGAGGTCCAGACACACATCCCCGTTGGCCGTCGCGTGGCTGGCCATTGCAGCAGCCAAAAAAAGTCGTGGGTCCTGGCTTTGCCCAAGTTCGAGCATGAAGCGTGCAAAATGAATGTCGATTTCTGAAAAGTACCCGGATTGGATGATCGTATCCAGAATCGACGATGCCATACCGTCAAGCCGATACCGTAAAGAGTGTCGATTGGAGCGACCGGATGGTCTCATACGCCGGAATATCGCTGTATATGCCGTATTCGGGACCCCGGGCGGCATCGATACCGCGGAGGAAAAGATAGAAAACCCCGCCCACATGCCGATCGTAACGGTACCCGGGAATGCGCAACGCCAGGTATCGATCCAGGGCAACCGTATAGAGATAATACTGGAGGGTGTAAAACGCCTCCTGCATGACCGGCTGGAGGGCATCCCATCGATAATCTTCAATACGGGATCCCAGATGGTTTGATTTCCAGTCGATGATGAAATACCGGCCCTCGTGCTGGAATACCGTATCGATGAATCCTTTCATCACCCCCCGGGTGGGGGAAAAGATCAGCTTTCCGATGCGATCGGAAAACCCCGCGGGAACGCCGGCGGTCGAAAAGGCCGCCTGAAGCTGACGGGGCGTGAGGGTTCCAATGGGGTAATAAAATTCCATTTCACTGGTACGATGCGCGGAATCGATACGAGAAAGGCAGAGGGTCGAACCGCCGATGGACAGCGGAACCGCGAGCACGTTTCGGATCATCTCGCATACCGTCTCTTTCCAGTGCATTTCGAAACCGTATTGCCCGAGCTTGGATTCGACGATTTTTTCATGATTGGCCGGTCCGTCGGTAAACTCAAGCGTTTCGAATATCTCATGGAAAAACAGGCCGGCCCGCACCCCTCTGGGAAAGCATGCCATACCCCCCAAAGCGGGCACCGCCGACGGTTCGTCGGGTGCATGGATTGCGGCGTCCCGATCGGGTTGTTCGGCATCTTCGATTTTTCGGAAGGTCAGCGAAGAGTAGCTGGAAACCTTCCAGCCCGAGTCGATGGCTCCGGTGAATTTTCTCACGCGAAGATCGCCTGGGGAAGCCGCCCCGGTATCGACCGGACGCACCGGAATGGCGGCAGGTGATTCCACCCGGAGGGTTCCCCCGGAATCGGTTGCAAGCCGCCGGATATCGGATACGCGTTTTGCATGATCGATCCGGCTCATGTGATCCTGCACCCCGGCGGTCCTGTCGATGGCCCCCGGATCCGATACCCCGTGAAGAAGATAGCCAAGTGGCGCGCTTTCGGCGCCGCGAACCGCCCCCCACACCGCATAACATTTCCGCCTCGCCCGGGTCAGCGCGACATAGAGCAGGCGGAGATTTTCCGACAGCAGTTCATTTTGCGCCAGGATCCTGTGGTCCTCGAGCCGATCGGACCCCAGATCCAGGGTCAGCCGAAAGGATGCGTCAGGGTCGTGAAAAAGGATCTCTTGATGTCGGACCGGGGCTCCCTCCCATGCAAAGGGGCAAAACACCGTATCGTATTCCAATCCCTTGCTTTTGTGAACCGTCACGATCTTTACGGCACGGGAATCGCTTTCCAGGCGGAGCTGATCCTCATCCCTTCGGGGAGCGGTATCGTCCCGTTGACGGGACAGCCATTTGACCAAGCCGTTGACTCCGAGCTGACGGTCGACGGCCGCGCTGTGGAGCAGTTCCTCGAGATGAAGGACGTTGGTCAACCGCCGTTCTCCGTCGGGCAGCGAAAGGAGCCGGTGACGAACCTGCTCTTCGGCCAGCAGGAGCCGGAACATCCGGATAAACCCCTGGAACATCCATACCTGATGGTAGGTTTGGAAACGCAGATGCCAGGCTTCCCACTGGCGATCCAGGGTGTCGAGTGTATCTGCACCCCCCCCCAGCATATCGGTCGCCAGCGCGGCCCTAAACCTCCGCTCACTGACCGGTTCGGAAATGCTCCACAGAATCGCTTCAATCTCCATGGCTTCATGGGAATCAAAAACATTTCCGGTTTGAAAAAGAACCCCGGGAATCCCGGCCTCGGTCAATGATTTTTTGACTTTCTGCGCCTGGCGGTGGGTCCGAACCAGCACCGCGATCTCCCCCGCCCCGATACCCTTCGGGGTATTTTCGAGCAGTCTTGAAATTTCCGCTGCGACATACCGGCACACCCGACGGGTGGCCTCGCTTTTGGTAAGCGGTTTGCCCGTATCGGCATCCAGGAGCCAGAGAATAAGCGCGGCATCGGCCGTGGCCGAGGCCGGGGGCTTGATGCCGGCAACGGCCCGCTCAAAGGGTATGTTCGGAAAAACAAAGGGTCGCCGGGCGGAACCGAACAAGGTGTTGACGGCGGTGATCAGATCGGGATGCGACCGCCAGTTTTCGGTAAGCGTGTAGGTTTGCCCCGCGATTTCCGTTGCCCTCAGGTAAGAGAAAATATCGGCCCCGCGAAATCCGTAAATGGCCTGTTTCGGGTCACCGATCATAAAAAAAATGGATCCCGGAGGGGAAAAAAGGGTCGTGAAAATATCGTATTGAACCGGATCGGTATCCTGAAACTCATCCACCAGCGCCGCCGTGAACCGTCTCCGGACGGCCGCCGCAAGATCCGTCCCCCCTTCGGCTTCAAGGGCGGCCTTGACGCCGATGAGCAGGTCATCATAAAATCGAATATTTTGCGAGGCTTTCCGATCGGAAAGGGATCGCCGTACATAACCGTACAACTCGGTTTTGAGCCAGAGCAGATAACCGTCGATTGCCTGCGAGAGCGAACCCGCCAGGGCCAGGAGTTCATCGCACAGGTCAAAGAAGGGATGGACCGGAGCAGACCCCCCTTTTCGGATTGAGCGGCTCAGCTTGGTGAAAGAGAATTTTTCAAACCCTGGAAACAACGGAAAGCCGATCGGGTCCGAATCGACAAACCGATCCATCCCTTCGATCAACCCGGAAACCATTGCATCCCGCGCGGGGGTGCCCGGTTTACCGTAGACGGTCCCCGTTAACCCGGGGTGTCCCAGCAAATCGGAAACCGCGTTCCGGCATTCCGGCCATACGGCCCTGACCCGATTGAACGATTTCCGGTAGGGGTCAAGCGCGCGCAGATCGGGTGGATCCGCCCGGGGAATGACCGCCATTTCCGGCCGGAGGTACCGGTCGATCAGCCCTGCCAGCTGTGAGGGTGAAGACAGCCCCGCCCGCTTGGCGGCATAGCGGACGACCTCCGGGGGTGCGGTGTAAAAACGCTTGCGCCAGAAATCATCTGCAACCGCCTGGATGAGGGGCTCCGATTCGGTTGTCAATTCGGTATCGAAAAGGCTTCCGGTTTCAAATGAATTTTCGTGCAGGATCCGCTGGCACAGCCCGTGGATGGTAAAGATCGGCGCAAGGTCAAAGTCAATCAGCGCGTCCCGAACCCGCCGGGCGCCGATCCCCGGGTTCGGGTGTCGATTCACCAGTCGATCGACAAAGGGATCGTCGCAGGATTTTCCAAGGAAAGCCGCCTTTGTCTGGAGCAGTTTGCGGCGGATCCGATCTTTCAACTCTTGGGTTGCGGCCCGGGTGAAGGTCACCACGAGGATCTTTTCAACGGGTATCTGGTGTTCAACGAGCAATCGAATGAACAGACCGGATAGGGCATAGGTTTTTCCCGTGCCTGCACCGGCTTCGATTAAATTGACACCGCTGAGGGGTGCGTTTAAAAGATCAAAGGGCTGCATGGGTGAAATCGACTGCGGGTTTTACAACTCATGGATTCCCGTATAGGTTTCCGGTGTGATTTTAAGTAGTTCCGTCTTGATGTCGTCGGATACATCCAGGGATCGGATGAATCCATGCACCGCGTCCGCATCGATCCGAGCGTGGGTGCGGGTCAATTCTTTCAGCTTCTCGTAAGGTTCGGGATACCCTTCCCGCCGCAGGATCGTCTGGATACCCTCGGCAACCACCGCCCAGTTTTTCTGCAGATCCGATCGGATCGCCGGTTCGTTCAAAAGGAGTTTATCCAGTCCCCGAGACAGGGATTTCAACCCGACCAGGGTGTGCCCCAGGGGGACCCCCACGTTGCGTGTCACCGTCGAGTCGGTGAGATCCCGCTGAAGCCTTGAAATGGGCAGTTTCGCTGCCAGGTGCGAGAATACGGCATTGGCAACCCCCAGGTTGCCCTCCGAATTTTCGAAATCGATTGGGTTGACCTTGTGGGGCATGGCGGAGGATCCTACCTCCCCGGGTTTGATCTTTTGTTTGAAATAGTCCATCGAAATATACGCCCAGATATCCCGGTTGAGATCGATGAGCACCGTGTTGATCCGTCTTAGGTTATCGCAGAATGCCGCCAGGTTGTCGTAGGGCTCGATCTGGGTGGTGACCCTGCTCCGTTCCAGTCCAAGAACGGAATTGACAAAGTGGTCGGCAAAGCCGATCCAATCGATGTGGGGATACGCCGCGTGATGGGCGTTGAAATTGCCCGTCGCGCCGCCGAACTTGGCGGAAAACGGTATGGTTTGCAGCAGTTCGACCTGCTTGATCAATCGATCCACAAACACATAGATCTCTTTTCCAACCCGCGTCGGAGACGCCGGTTGGCCGTGGGTCCGGGCGAGCATGGGGACCGATTTCCACTGCCGCGCCATCTGTTTCAGTTTCTCGATGATCTCATCCAGCGCCGGCTTCATCACCGCCTGCCATGCCTCTTTGATGGACAGCGGCAGCGCCGTATTGTTGACGTCCTGGGATGTCAGGGCGAAATGAATAAACTCCTTGTACGCCCCCAGCCGATGCGAATCGAATTTTTCCTTTAAAAAATATTCCACAGCCTTTACATCGTGATTGGTGACACGCTCGATCGCTTTGATCTGCCGGGCATTTTCAAGGGAAAAGGTGCGATAGATGTCCCGAAGTGGTTCAAAGCGCTGTTTATCAAAATCGTCCAGTTGGGGAAGCGGCAGCTCGCACAGGGCGATGAAATATTCGATTTCAACCTGAACCCGATATTTGATCAGGGCGCTTTCCGAGAAATAGTCTGCCAGCGCCCCGGTCGCTCGCCGATATCGGCCGTCAACCGGTGAAATCGCCGTTAAGGGGGTCAATTCCATGATGGTTTCTCGGATCGTTTTTTAACAGGGGATGCTCCGGGGTGTCAAGAGTCTATCGATGGGATCCGGAAATTTTCCATGGGCACGGATCTTGCCTGTCATTGTCCAAAAAATTGAAACCGGCATCGGGTTTTGGCGCTATGGCGAAATTATCCAT
>ENA-OSEO01002241-OSEO01002241.1-sediment-metagenome-genome-assembly--contig:-NODE-2241-length-28498-cov-4.837655_pt1 | contig 28498 bp, 27 predicted proteins | sample MGYA00237883_ERZ534232 | MGnify/ENA metagenome assembly ERZ534232 | reverse complement strand
TCTTCGGGATATTCCAGAGCCAGAAACTCTCTCCCCCCTGAGCCGCATTTTGCTGGAAAACCTGGCCACAGATCCCTTCCTGGGGCTGGTGCAGCGCTTCAAGAAGCTGGGACTGAAGACCGCTCAAGGCTACCGCCTGTTGCAGGAGTTGGAGGCTTTGCAGCTGATCCTGCCTCTGACCATTGAGGGCAAGCGGCTGTTTGACCTCAGTCACAAGGGCTGGCAGGAGCTGGGAGGCAAATGGCGCCAGCCTGGCCGGGGCGGTCTCGAGCATAGGTATTGGGTGGAGGCCATCAAGCAGCATTATCTGAAGCAGGAGGGTTTCACCTTTATAGAAAAGGACGACCTCGACCTGGTGGTGGAGTCCTATGAAAACAGCCTGGCCATGCAGGTGGAGACCGGCAAGTCTGACCTGGCCGGCAACCTCCTGAAGCTGGGCCGCTACCAGGCGGATCTCAAGTACATGGTCGCCACCAACAAGGAGACCGAACTCAAGCTCAAAAACCTGCTCCGGGACCTGCTGGTGCCGGATCGAGAAAATATTCAGATCAAACTGGCCAAGGATTTCCTGGCCGACCCACCTACCCTTTAAACTTTTCATTCATTCCTTTCCTACTCACCCCACGAGCGGGACCCGTGCGGATTAATCCACAGCGCAAGGCGCGCGGGCTCCGTCCCATCACCAAACTCACCTTAAGCGGCTGATTACCTAAGCAGCGACTTGGACGCCGCCCAGTACGCCTGCTCCCGTCGGGGAGCGGGTTTTTTCTAATCCAATTTAGGTCGAGCCAGGAGGGCCCTTTCCGGGCCCTCTTTCTTTTTCCAACGTCCTCACCAACCCAAGAAAGGAGATTTCTTATGGCCAAGACCCGAGACCTGAGAGGCGAGCTGACTTCCTTGGAAGAGCGGCTTATGCAGTGCTTTCAACGCACCTTTCCCAGCAAGCAGTTTCAAGCCGAAATGATGCTGGGGGTCATCTCCCTGGAGCTGACCCTCAAGCAGTTATCGCGCACCCGTGACCTGGGAGAGAGGCGAAACCTGACCCAGGAGTTTGACCACGGCCTGGAGGTGATCGGCCACGGCATCAAGCTGCTCTGGGAATCGCGCTGGGGAGCAAAGGCTCCTCAGGAACCGAAAGCATTGGATAGCAAGGCCGCCTCGATGGGCGGCCTTTTCAGTGGCGCGGCGCCTTCACCTCCGGTGGCGGGGTGAAGTCGCCCCTCAAAAACAAGACAGAAACAAGGAGGTAATAACCATGTGGAATCAACCAACCCAAAAGCAGCTAGATCAGCTGCCCAAACTGTACGAGACCGAGGAGATCCCCCTCAGAGACAAGCGCATATACATGCACTTTTTCCTGCATGGCTGCGACTGGTATGTGGCCGAGTTTGACGGCCAGGACCAGTTTTTCGGCTACGTCATCCTCAACGGAGACAGAGACATGGCCGAGTGGGGCTATTTCAGCCTCAACGAGCTCAAGCAGCTCAAGGACCGCCTAGGCATGGAGGTGGACCGTGATCTGCACTGGCAGCCGCGCAGGGCCTCGGAGGTCAAGGAGGTGAAGACCTATGACTGAGCCAAGGGAGTTCCGGGTGAGCTGGGAAATTGAGGTAGACGCCGCCACACCAGAGGAAGCGATCTGCGTGGCGGTCAAGTGGCTGGCCCCCAAGGAGCCCGGCAGATGGTGTTACCAAGCAATAGATACCGAGAAAGGGGAGGTGAGCAAGCATGAAGGCGAGGACTTGTTTTAGAGGCGGCCCGAGGGAGCGCTACGATCGGCTTACCAGCCGGATGGCCATGATGGTCAACCACGAACCGGTAATGGAGCCAGGCAGCCTGCCTGACCCTAAACCCAAGGATTTGGCCAACCGCAACGCCCTGGTCCTGGTGGAGGTGGAAGGCGGCCTGGTGCAAAACGTTAGTCTGCTCAGCCAAAGCGCCCAGCCGGTACTGGTGCTGGTGCGCGACTACGACAACTACAAAGTCGATCCAGATAACTACCAGGACGCTGAATGGCTCCTGGGCTGAAAGGAGTGGGTCATGACTAAGAAGGGATTTTGCCTAATCGGACAGTTGGACGATGCAACCCTGATCCAAGTAGCAGGCCGGGTGGCGGATGAGCTGGAACTGCGCGGATTGCCGGATGTGTCCTTCAAGCAAGGGTACAAGGCCGGCTTTCTGGCCGCCCTGCGCGACGGTGATATAGGGCCCGGTCAGGTCTGGGACCAAGACCAGGCCAAGGGGCTGTTCACGGAACTCGAGCGGCGCTTCGCCGCCTGAAGGGAGGCCGGGAGACCTCCCTGAACCACACAGGAGGTGAAACATGACCAGTGAAGTGGCTTTGGTGCTGCCTTCCAAGCCTGAGGCGGGCAGCATCCCCGAAGTAGGGGCCGAGATAATGGTGGAGATCAACGGCGGTGTCATCCAAAGCGTGCGACCCCTTAAGCGGCTGCCCTTTCCCATCAAGATCCACATCCGGGACTACGATCTGATCCGAGTGGAGCCGCGAAGAGAGGACCAACTCTGGATGCTGGGCCTGCCCGGCGAAGCCGTGGGTTTCTAAACCGCCCGAGCCTAAAACCTAACAACTGATTGTGGCCATCCGGTCCTTGCGGAGCGGGTGGATTTTTTTGCCCTGGGCAAACCCGCCTCTCCTCCATGGGAGGCGGGTTTTGCCTTTCCACGAAATGGAGGTGCGGATCATGACTAAAAACAATGCATACCAGGTTGTCACCGACCGGATTATTGGGCTCTTGGAAACGGGCGCGGCGCCCTGGCACAAACCATGGAGCGGCGGCGGGGAAGCCATGAACCTGGTTTCCAAGCGGCCCTATCGCGGGATTAACCGATTTTTGCTCAACGTGGCCGGATACGCCAGCTCCTATTGGCTCACCCTGAACCAGGCCAACAAGCTGGGGGGCAAGATCAAGAAGGGCTCCAAATCCACCCCGGTGGTCTTCTGGAAGCTCCTAGAGAAGCAAGACGAAAATACCGGCGAGGTGAAGCAATTGCCAGTGCTGCGCTACTACCGGGTTTTCAACCTTGAACAGACCGAGGGCCTCGAGGGTCCAGAGGGCCCCATGGCAGAGGAAAACCCCTTCACCCCCATAGAGCGTTGCGAACGGATCGTGGCCTCCATGCCCCAGCCGCCGACTATCCAGCATCGGGTGCAGGCCGCTTGGTACAAGCCCAGCCAAGATCTGATCAACATGCCCCGGCCGGAAACCTTCCAGAACCGGGAGGAATATTACTCAACCCTGTTTCATGAACTTTCCCATGCCAGCGGGCATGAGAGCCGCCTCAACCGACCGACCCTGACCGACATGGCCCCCTTCGGTTCCACCAACTACAGCCGTGAGGAACTTGTGGCGGAGATGGCCGCGTCCTTCCTCTGTGGGGAAGCCGGAATCGAGAACGATACCATCGACAACTCGGCCGGCTACATCGACGGCTGGCTCAAGCGTCTGCGCAAGGACAACCGACTGGTGGTGGTGGCTGCGGCCCAGGCCCAGAAGGCCGCTGACTACGTCTTGGGGAGGCTCACGCCCCAAGACCAAAACAACGAAACCCAGGCCCTGGATCAAGCGGCCTGAAGCAAACGAGGAGGAGATAGACCATGGCCAGGGTGAGACTGAATGATCCTGTACGGCATCAAGGCGAGATAACCACCATAGCCGAGTTGGCTGACAGAGGTCTAATCGAGTTCAACCAGGTAGAGCGCTTCGGCAACCGGGGCGTAACCAAGTACTTTGCCGACATCAAGGGCACCCAGTCCGGCTGGGAGATCGGTAGGACCGCTTACCTGTCCCGGACCGATCCTAAGAGGATCAAGCACACCATGACTTCCCAGTGATCATCTTTCACATTCGATCGAAGGGGGCCCCAAACTGGGGCCCTTTTCATATCAGGAGAAGCACGTGAACCAGAAACACCTAGCGTCCCTGGACGCGAGACAACTAATCACTGTCATCGAAGAGGCCCAACGGCTCCTGGATAGTTAACACCCTCTTAACCCCACCGGTCTCATTTGCCCCCAGTGCGGCCAGAGCAAGCGCCTACGTCTGGAGGTCTACCACTGGGCTGATTGGGAGCTAGCGGGCGCCTCTGCAGACATAGACTGCGATCCCGCATGGGGCGCAGAGAGCGCCTGCAACTGCCCGGAATGCGAATTCGCGGGCCGGGTGTTGGATTTCCAGGCACCCGGTTCGTAAGCGCCCATAGTCAATAATTTCTTATTAGCGGCGATTCCTTCCTTGGAGGGAGTCGCCGCTTTGTTTTTAAAAGGAGGATAGGTCATGCGTTTGGCCGGACAAGCCAAGATGGGCTACTACCCGACCCCGCCCGAGCTGCTGCCCCTGCTATTGAACTGCTTGAAGCGCGGCGGACCGGGGCTACTCCGTATATTCGATCCCTGTGCCGGCGAGGGCGATGCCCTCAAGGCGCTAGGCGAGCACCTAGACGCCGCCACCTACGGCATTGAATTGGACCACGAACGAGCGGCCCTAGCCCAGCAAAATATTTATGAATGCCTGATCGGGGATTGCCATACGGCCATGGTGAGCCGGCACTTCGCCAGCCTGCTCCTGCTCAACCCGCCCTATGACTGGTTAGCTGGTGGCGATGATCTGGACAAATCCGAGAGATGCGAACGCACCTTTCTGCGGGACACGGTCAAGTCACTCCGGCCCGGCGGGGTGTTGGTGTACCTGATCCCCCTGCGGCGCCTAGACCGCCAGGTGGCCCGCATGCTGTCTCACCGCTTCGAGGAAGTCAGGGTCTTCCGTTTACCTGCGCAGTTGTACCAGCGTTTCCGCCAGGTGGTGATCTTCGGCGTGGCGCGGGCCAAGTTGAAACCGGACGAAGTGTCCTACCGCTATTTGGTTGAGGCTGGCGCGGGCAAGGTCGTGACGCCTTACCTACCGGTCCAGTCTGATTTCGCCTACCAGGTGCCCCCTTCGCTCAAGGTGAAGCCCTTGGTGTTCCGCTCGACCGAAATAGATCCCGCCGAGCTGGAGCGGGAAATTGATTCCCAGGGGCTGCATGGTCGCCTGCTGGAGATGCTTTTCCCGCCCGAGGCCAACCAAAGCCTGGAGGCGCTCATGCCCCTGAGAAACGGCCACCTGGCCCAGCTCATAGCCTGCGGTTTGGTGGGCGGCCTGGTCCGTGACCATCAGGGGCTGCGACCGCTCCTGGTCAAGGGGACCACCAAGAAGCAAGTGGATCGCCGGGTGGAGTACGAGAACGGCAAGGAACGTCATATCGAAACCGAACGTTTCGTGATCACGGTCAACGCTTACGACCGCGGGGGCCGCTTGATCACCATTCAATGATCTTTTGGAGAGAAAGGAGAGCTTCATGCTCCATGTCATCAATAGTGGCGGGATGTTCGCCTACTGCTCTGATTTGGTGGTGGGCGGCGATCAACAGGATCAAGTCCATTACCTGTCCGTGGCTGGTCATCAGGGCCCGGTCAAGGGCATCCTGGCTGCGTTGCTGGAAGGCAAGAGCGTCTGCACCGAAATCGAGGGGAGCACCCGTTTTCTGACCAAGGCGGCTGAAAACTACCGCCTGCTGGTCAAGAAGCTGCCCTCGGGATCGTGCCACGGGGCTGTCTTTGTTCAGTCCGCCCTGCAGAATGAAACTTCTGATCAAGCTCCCGAGCGGTTTCTGATGTTGAGCCATGATCCGACGCAGAACCACCTTCTACTTTTTCGCCAATTGCAAGCCAGGCTCACGGAGATACCCCTGCACCAGACTTGGGCAGAGTGGTTGTGGACGCTGCACGAGGAGGAGGGCTGGTTGGCACCTCTGACCACCCTGGCCGGCCATTTCCAGGGTTTCATGGTGCAGCTACGCCCCCAGGGTCTACATGAGGCAATATCAGCCGGTTTGAGCGAGGGGAATCCTGAGCTGGACCGCTGCTTCGCATCCGCCTGAACGGGAGGTAGCCATGGAAGCGACCATGAAGCTAAAGGAGTTCTTGGATGACTACGGCGAATCCCTGGCCCAGCGAGTCACCCACGACCTGAAGGTTCTGCACCAACCCGGATTGCAGCCGGAGCCGGGAATCGATTCATTCCTGGATCGGTTGGGCATCAAGCCGTTCCCCAGCCAACGGGAAATCATCAAGGCGGTGGTCAAGGCCCTGCGGGAGGATCGACGCGGCGTCTACCTGACGGCGGAGATGGGCACCGGCAAGACCCTAATGTCCATTGCCGTGGCCTTGCTCTTGAAGAAGAAGATAAGGACCCTGGTCTTGTGCCCGCCCCACCTGGTGCGCAAGTGGATCGCCGAGGTCAAAAAGGTCTGGCCAGCCTGCAAGACGGTGAACCTCAATGGCCGGCATTGCCTGGTCCATTTGGAAAAGCTTACCAAGGTCGGGGCAGCTCGAGGACCCGAGTTTTACGTCATCGGCAGGGAAAGAGCCAAAACCGGTTACATGTGGCGCCCGGCGGTGCTCACCAGGGGTTTTGAATACCTGTGCCCCCGCTGCGGCCAAAGTCTGTTGGATCAGGACGGAGTGCCGCTGCCGGTGTTCGACCGCACCAGAACCGGGCGATTTCGTAAAAAGCATTCCTGCCCCAACCTGATGAAGAAATGGGCCTGGGATCCGGAGCTGGGCAGACATCTAGAACTCAAGGTGGTGTGCGGTGAGCGGCTCTGGCAGCCGGACTTGGAAAGGCGCACTTATCGCAAGGCCATGCCGGCGCATTTCATCAAGAACCGGTTGCGCGGCTTTTTCGACCTGTTGATCGCCGACGAGGTGCAGCACTACAAGAATCAAACCGGGCAGGGATGGGCCTTCGCCGCCTTGGACCGAGCCTGCGCCTTCACCCTATGCCTTACCGGCACCCTTGCCGGCGGCTATGCCTCGGACATCTTTTATCTGCTCTTTCGGACCCACCCAAGCCTCATGAAACAGGATGGCTCCAACTGGCGCAACCCCACCGGGTTCATGGAGCGTTATGGGGTGTTGGAGCGTATAACCACCTTCGATGAGGAGGACGGCCTCACCACCAAGGCCAAGAAACGGACCGTGGTTCGGGCCAGGCCTGGTATCAGTCCGCTGTTGTTGGGCAAGCTATTGCTTCCCAACGCGGTTTTTCTGCGCCTGGCCGACTGCACCGGGAACCTGGCGCCCTACGATGAAGATGTGGTGGAGCTGACCATGGAGAAACAGCAGGCTTCTCTTTATCAACGCTTTGAGCAAGAAATGCGGCAGGCGTTGATCAAGGCTTTGGCCATGGGCGATCATGCCCTGCTGGGAAGTTACCTCAACGCCCTTTTGAGTTATCCCGACCGCATGCATGACGGGGTCAAGGTGTTCCACCCCCACACCCGAGAATTAGTGGCCGAGGGACCGCCCCTGGATATTATCAAGCCCAAGGAAAGCGAACTGAGTGAGTTGGTCCGCAAGGAAGTCGAATCCGGCCGGCGTTGCTTGGTCTACATCCAGAACTCCTTGACCACCGATATAAGCCCCAGGCTGGTGAGCCTATTGGCTGACCCGGGTCTGAGGGTCAAGGTGCTGCGTTCAGGTGACAGCGAAGGCCGCGACGCCAAGATAAAGAAGTGGGTGGCCCAAGGCCTGGACGTGCTCATATGCAACCCGCGCCTGGTAGAGACTGGACTTGACCTGCTGGACTTTCCCACGGTGATCTTCTATCAGACTGGCTATTCCACCTACACCCTGCGGCAGGCCGCCCGTCGCTCCTGGCGGATACCCCAAAAGCTTCCAGTAAAGGTCTTCTTCCTGGCCTATGCCGCCACCATGCAGACCAGGGCCATGAAGCTCATGGCCGACAAGCTCACCCACTCTCTGGCCTTGGAGGGCGAACTCTCGGACCAGGGTCTGGCCGCCATCTCGGAGTCCGGCGACTCCCTGGCCAAGGAGTTGGCCAAGATGCTGGTGGATCGCTCCGAAGACAACCGGGACCTCAAAGATCTCTGGGCCGGGTATCGCAAGAAGGAACTGAGGGCCGAGGCTCCCCTGGCCCAGGTCACGGAATTGCCACTGATCCTGCCAAAGGCTGAGTCCGGCTACCCCGAAGGCATAAAGGTCGTGTCTCTGGAGGCCGAGCAGGTTGGTGACCGGGTCATCAAGGTGGAGTTCATAGAGTTCACCGGGCCGCGCAAGAAGAAGGTGACCCATGTCGAAGTCAAGGTAGCAGAGTTGGACCAACTCATGTCCCCAGGCGATGGCCAGGCAAAGATTCAGTTTTCCCTTTTCTAAGCAACCGGGAGCCCCTCAAAACGGGGGGCTCCCATTACCGTTGGCGAGCGTGCCTGGTTCAAGTCCGTCAGGCGCTCCTCGACCGAGAACCCCGTTCCTATTTTAGAATGGTGGCCCTGCGCTTTTAAATTCTCGCCGCCCAAGGGTAAGGCTGCGCGGGTAATCCGCCCGCCCCCGTCGGGCCCTGCCCAGGAAAGACACGGCATCTCCAGGGGATCGCAAAGAATGCAACATCTTGATCGCCCCATGAAGCGTCTTCTCTAATTCATTGACATCTCTACCATTGCGCCTTCTTTTTTCCTCGTCATCTTAGTCTTCAGTATGTCCTTTTCTTGCTCCCTCACCTGTTGTAATCACTCCAAACTGAAATCGATCTCGGCCTTCGCCCGCTATCCAAATGCAGGAGTCCCCTTGGGGTAGGCAGCCTTTGGACTGGAGGCGAAGATGAACCAAACCGGTTACCCCGAATTCAACCAGGTGGCCCAGGAACTGATGAGGGCGCGCTATCTCCTTCCGGGGGAGACGCCGGATGAGATGTTTCGGCGGGTGGCGAGGCATGTGGCCCAGGCGGAGCGGAGGTTTGGCCGCGAAGTCGAAGGGGAACTGACCGCTAGCTTCTATTGCATCATGCGTAGCCTGCTGTTCCTACCCAACAGTCCCACCCTCATGAATGCGGGTACGCCCCTGGGCCAGTTGTCCGCCTGCTTCGTGATCCCCTTGGAGGACTCACTGGACAGCATCTTTGAGGCGGTGAAAAACGCTGCCTTGATCCAGAAGACCGGTGGTGGGGTGGGCTATGACTTTTCCCCCATACGTGCCAGGGGGGATGTGGTCAACTCGACTCAGATGGCCGCCAGCGGTCCCATTCCTTTCATCAAGGCCTTCGATGCCGCCACCGAGGCCGTGAATCAGGGAGGCCGCCGAAGGGGGGCCAACATGGCGGTGCTGCGAGTTGATCACCCTGACATCATGGACTTCATTCATGCCAAGCGCCTAGATGGCCTTCTGAGCAACTTCAATCTAAGTGTGGCGGTCACCGACGAGTTCTTCAGCGCCGTGGACCAAGGAGCGGACTTTCCCCTGCGCAACCCCAGAACCGGAGAGGTTACCGGCCGGATTCCGGCCGGGGTGTTGTTTGACGCCATCATTGAGTCGGCCTGGGAATGCGGCGAACCGGGGCTCCTGTTCATCGACCGGATCAACATCGCCAACCCCACACCAGCTTTGGGGTGTATTCAGGCCACCAACCCCTGTGGCGAGCAACCCCTGCTGCCCTGGGAGTCCTGCAACTTGGGTTCGATCAACCTTGCCAGGATGGTTAAGGATGGGGAAGTGAACTGGGTGCTGCTGGCCGAGGTGGTTCAGTTGGGGGTCCGCTTTCTTGATGATGTCATCGAGGTTAACCGGTTCCCCTTGCCCCAAATTGAGCAGGTTACCCTGGGCAATCGCAAGATCGGCTTGGGGGTGATGGGCTTCGCCGACCTTCTGATCAACCTGCGCATCCCCTATGACAGTCCGGCCGCAGTCGAGCTGGCTGATCAGGTGATGGGCTTCATTCAGGCGGAGGCCAAGAAGGCCTCGAGCCTTCTCGGCCGGCAAAGAGGCAGCTTTCCCAACTTCCCAAAATCCATCCTCGCTAGATCATGGTCGCATATGCGCAACGCCACGGTCACCTCCATAGCTCCCACCGGATCCATCAGCCTTATCGCGGGTTGCTCCCAGAGTATCGAGCCGGTGTTCTCCTTTGTCCAGAAAAGGAGGTTCCTGGGGGGCCGGGAAGTTGTTCTGCTGCATCCGGCCATGGGGCCGGGGTTGGGCGCCGATGATGGCAAGGACCAAGGGGATGGTTCCCATGATCTGGACGGGATAGGGGCCGGAAGAGAACTTCGGCACTTGCGCGGCGCCCATGACATCACCCCGCACTGGCAGATTGCGGTACAGGCGGCCTTCCAGAGACATGTGGACAATGGAGTCAGCAAGACGGTGAACCTACCGGCGGAATCCGCCATCTCTGAGGCCAGGGAGACTTTTTTGCAAAGCTACGCGCGCGGTTGTAAAGGGGTCACCCTGTATCGGGATGGCAGCAAAAAGGCGCAGGTACTCCAAAAAGGGAGCAAGGACCAGGGCCATTGCGACCGAATGCAAGTGGGGGATAACATCCTTTGTGAAGTTTGCGGCTGAGAGTTATTGTCCCCATCCGCAAGCGTTGACTTAGTAAGGATGGCTGGAGCTATTTTTCTTTTTCCAAGCAAACATGTATACCGGTAGCGGCACAGTTTTATCTCCAGCCATCTCCAGGCAATCTTTTTCCGTTCCCAGGTGAAAGCCATGTGCCAAGAATAAAGCGGAGGCCTGCTTCCTAAAGGACAACATTTTATATCGTTGGTTTTTGGTGATGTACGACTTGGGACAAAGCCACATCATCTCTTGCGACAATTCAGTTATAAGTGATTCTATATCTTGACGCGGCATGGTTTTAAAAAGATAGGCAAGGAATTTAATTATATCGGTATGCTCATCAAATTCGGTAATCGTCATTACGATTAAATTGGCGGCCTCTTTAAATTGCTTGTTACCTATATCCTCTGAAGCCACATCCAAAAATAAATCTGTGATGTTGCGATATTCTTTCTCTAACATGTTTCCTCTTATTTCTGGTTCACCGCTTCGGCCAAAGCTTTGGTAAGATCGGGTGACTGGGTGATTATGTCTACTATCCTAGTTTGAATGTATGCCCGATATCTGTCAATGGTGCTGGCGCTGCTAATTCCCTGATGGCCTCGTTGCTCAAGCCTAAGTCGAGCCTCCTCAGGACTATGGCAATGGTAAAGCAAACCAAATACTTTGAAGTATCGCCGATCTAATCTCCGGGCAGCCTTGAAGATCACGTTGTCAACAGGGTCAAAATTGTCCGGGTTGGTAGGGCGTCTCTGGTAGTAGGCCTCATAGGTTGTTCCACCCTCCATCAAGACATTTTCCTTGATATCATTGCGAAAACTTTCCAACTTCAAGCTCCGCGTCAAGGTATGGGATGGTCGGGGAAGCGACAACATCTAATTTGTGTCAAAGCGTCGAATCTTTTACCAAACTTTTCACAACTAGGTCAACATGACATATTTATGTTGTGATATGCGCCGGTTATTGTCTACCTCCCGCCTTTGAGCTAGCCTAATTTTGGAATTATTCCCTCATTAAGTAGATCGGCCCTACAACTTTTCCCTAGTGGTGCCCAAGGGTCGGCGGGAGGAGCGGGGTGAACCGATGAGAGCCATTGATTACTACGACAGGGTATCAAGGCCCTTTATTGTAATTTTTGAGAGTGAACTCAAGGCAATTGCCAGCATGGCTTTGGCGGCTGGATCTATAGAAACCGGTGGTGATCTTTACGGCCTGTTCTCTCACGCACGGCGGCCAGTGGTTTTTCTGGCTGTCCCCGCAGGCCCAAACGCCATACATGACCATGCCCACTTCCGCCAAGATATTGATTACATCAAACAAGTCAGTGCGGAACTTCGTGACAAGTGGGCCATTCAATACCTGGGCAATCACCACAGCCATCATAATTTGGGCATCAAGGGCCTGAGCGGCGGAGATATCAGGAGCACGCACTCCATCGCCGGTAAAAACGGCTACGCAAATATGTGCCAGCTTTTGGTTACCTTTGATGACGGTTCATCCAGGCAGAGATTTTGGCAAAAGTCCGACGTGCACTGGAGCCAAGGCCAAGAGCGACTTGAACGCTGGCGGCCACCCCGGGACAAGGAAATGGAGCCGGAAGCGTCTCGCCTGGTAGGTGGCCCACCCACGGTTCACGCTTTTTACTATGAAGTTGCAGCCGGCGGCCAACCCATTCGCTGCCCGATCAAGGTGCTACCTGGCATAAGCCCAATCAGGACAGCCCTGGGGTTCACGAATGCAATTCCTGGTATGTGGACCAGCCACCACTATCCTCTGAGCAAGATTCAGTTCGATGACCTGGAGCATTGCCACAACGTGGCCACCCAGGAGCCAGATTTCAGCACCCAACCGGATCGTTTCCTGGAACACATAAGGTCCCAGGTGGTATTACTCCCTCCCGAAATTAAAGAGAATATCCACATTAAGAAAAGTGGAGAGGGGGCAGTTATTCGCATTCCTCTCGATGAATACAAAATAATGATACTGGCCATGAGTACGCATCCGCCTCATGAAATAATTTCGGTGATGATCGGCAATAAAAAGGGAATTGGTGAGCCGCAGGAGATTACCGATCAAGTTATTCAAAAAACATTCACTCCATCCATCGGAAGCATACACCGGTTGGCCAGCAGGGTGGCCAAGGCGGGGATAGAGGAAGCCAAAGTTACGATGAAACATCACCAGGGGACGGCCTTGGGAGAGCAAGAAATCCCTGACGCGGCTGGAGAGGGGAGGAAAGGCTATGTTGAGTCAGTCTCTGAAGAATAGACTTGATTTCGAGGAAAGAATCATCGCCAAACATTTGCCAAGTTTTGATGCCTATCTATATGGCGACAATCCATATTTTAAGGGCTTATATACCACAACCTCCGGGGAAAATCTTTATGAGTTAAGGCTGGTAATCCCCAGCTGGTACCCCAGCGATATGCCTTCGCTGTATGTGACCTACCCTACGAGGCTCAGAAAATATGGTTACAGCGGCTCCATAAATAGTGAAGGCACTTCCCATGCGTTTCACACCAAAAGTAATGGGCCGGGAGGCTGCGTTCAAATTTGTCATTTCAGGTCTGACAACTGGGACGCCTCTCAAACCTGTGCCGGGGTTTTGGCGAAAGGGATCATGTGGCTGGAAGCCTATGATTGCCACTTGGCCACGGGAAGGGACATCGCTGACATACTAGAGAACTTCAGGAGGAAAATATCATGGTAAGCGAAAGGGATAGACTCAAAGACATAATGCGGGACATGGCCCAGGGACAGGATATTGGCCATAAGTTGGAATTCGATCCGATCGACAAGAGGGTCAAACCCGTTTCCACCGGGTCCTCTTCCTCCTATCGTATCACCGATCCCGACGGTGCCATCAATATCTCCAAGTCGGACGCGGATCTTTTTGGCGAGGCAACTCCCTTCGATGGTCAGGTGGTGGTGGCGGCGAACGCTTTGAGTGGCCTGGTGAAGGGTGTTGGCCGGAGGGTCCAATTCAGCGGCCGGGCGGAGGAGCATGTCTTTCAACTCCTGGGCGAAGGGCCAACCTTGACCGGTTCCCCCGGCAGCTTGATCGCGGTGGATGAACCAGACCGGGAGCAGGAGACCGCCCCGGGGGCCGAGGACGACCAAATCAGAGTGTTAGTCAAATGGGGTGACATCCAGGCCCAGGGCACTGCTCCCAAAACCATCGGGGCCAATGCGCGGGGACTAATCAAGGAGGAGGGATCTTGGCACTCTGTTCCGGTAGAGATAGTTCCGGTCAGGCAGGAGTTGTTTTCCCGATTCGGGGGGCTACTTGAAACCGATGCCTTGGCCGATGCTCGGGTAGCTATTTTTGGGCAAGGATCCGGTGGTTCCCACATAGCCATCGAGCTGGTCAAGTCGGGTGTCGGCCGGTTCGATCTCGTGGATCACGATCGGCTCGAGGTCTGTAACCTTGCCCGTCATCAGTGCGACCTAGCCGACATCGGGCGCTTGAAGGTCCAGGCCATGGCAGATGCCATCAAGCGCAAGAATCCCTACGCCGAGGTCTCGACTTGGCCGATCAAGGCCGATTGGGAGGATTTGAAAACCGTTTTGGAGATCGTACGCAAGGCGGACCTCGTGTTCGCCGCCACGGACAGCCATTCCTCCAAGCTACTGATCAATCAAGCCTGTGTTCAAGAAGGCAAGACCTGCATTTTCGCCGGAGCCCACCGGCGAGCGCACGGCGGCCAGGTGCTTCGGGTTCGTCCTGGGCGCTCTATCTGCTTCCAATGCTTCGCCATGCTCTTACCCGAACAAGTTGAGGACCAGGAGATTTCCAGCGAGGAGCATGCGGAGGAGTTGGCCTACACCGACCGTCCCGTACCCATTGAACCCGGCCTCTCGACCGACATCGCCCCCATATCCCTAATGGCCACCAAGGTGGGTATCCAGGAGTTGCTGCAAAGCAAGCAGACCACCCTACGCTCCCTTGACCAAGATCTGGTGGCGGACTGGTATCTCTGGTTGAACCGCAGGGAGGTGGGAACCCAATACGAGAATCTTCAGCCCCTGGGATACAACGTGGACGGTATGCACGTTCTGCGGTGGTACGGCATCGAGATCAACCGCCATCCTGGCTGTCCCATCTGTGGAGACTTCGCGGGCAACTTTTCCGATGAGAACCTCGGCGCCATGCTGGAGTCGGTGAAGGCATTGGGCGACTAACGGCTCCCAAACGGATAGATATGCCCCCAAAAGAAAAAATATATCAGGTTGCCGAGATACCTGACCCAAACTTCACCCGGTACCAATTGGCTGCTGGTGGAGATGTGCACCAGGCCATATGGGATGGTTGGGAGATCCTGGCCAGGGCTATCAGCCAGTGCCCCGCGGGCAGTGTTTCGCTTTATCTGAAAGCCGCATTCAACCCGCTACCGGTGGGTGGAGATGTCCAGTCCAGGCTGCGTTTCATGATAATTGCCGAGTCGGAACATGAGGATCTTCTCGAGGAGATGCGCCTGCTAATCGAACAAGGCACTTTGGCCAACTATTATGATTTTTGCGCCACTGAAAACGAGCCAGTCCAAGACGGCCACCAGGGGAATACCTGCCACATCCTAAGACGAACCGATTTGCTCAAGCCGCTGCATGACAGGCAGTTCAATGACCGCATACCGGATTGGTACTACTTGATTCATGCCTTTGAGCCCAAGAGCGACAACGATTATTCACCCCTAGACCGGGTGCTAAACACCATCCGGGAGCACGTCACCATAATATTGAAAATCGAACCCGCCAACCTGGCCAGGGAGTTGGCGGAGCACACCAAATATCTTGCAATCCTTCAATCCATAAACCGTAGCTGGGAACAGGACGATTTCCAATATGACTGGCCCAGCGCCCATTTTGGGGCCCAGCAAAATGCCCCGCCCTTCACCAACGGTCCAAGGGAGATAAAGCCTTTTCGCAAAAGCGACCCTCTGGCCGATGCGGTGCTTCGTTCACAACAAAAAATGCATGAAAATCTGAGCCAGCCCCACCTGGCTTTTTCCCTTCAAGTGCAGGCCAGCAGTAGCGCCATCGCCCATTTGGTGGCCACCGTGGTGGCCGAAGCCGCCTTCAGCAAGGGCTCCTATAAACTTTTACAGAATCAAGGGGAAGGCCTGCCGGTCGAATATAGGGCCTTCGAGCGCATGCCGCGCCTGGCAACCGTGGAGGAGTTGAGCGGCGCCTTCCGGCTTCCCATCGCCTCCTATACCTCGCCCCTGTGCATCAGAAAGAATACTGACCCCCCGGTTCAATCCAACGCAAAGCGCTTGATCCTTGGACTTGATCAAGAATTACAGGCGGCCCTGGATGTTGTAGGAGGGCAGGCCTCGACTATGGGCCCCCGCTTGGTGGAGCTCGCCAAACATGGATTTCTTTGCGGGGTGTCTGGTTGCGGGAAAACCACGGCGGGCATGAACCTAGTCCTGCAGCTCAATGAACATCAAGTTCCGGTGCTCATCATCGAACCGATAAAGACCGAGCATCGGCTTCTCAAGACCTTGCGGGACAGTGACGATCCCAATGCCCGTCGTTTGGCGAAAGCACTGGAAATTTATACGCCGGGCAACGAAACCATCTCACCCTTTAGACACAATTGTCTGCAGTCGTTCCCGGACATTGGTGTTGAGGAGCATATCGGGAACCTTATGAGTTGCTTCATGGGGGCGATGCCCAGCACCCCCTTCCTACCCATGATCATCGAGGAAGCTCTCGAAAGGATCTATGAAGACCATGACCTGGTCAACGATCCGCCCTTGATGGAGGAACTGGTTGCGGCGGTTCGGCAGGTGATTTCCGAGAAAGGCTATTCCGGCGAAACACTCTCGGACATCAAGGCTGCCAGCGAACTCAGGCTGGCCTCCTTGACCAGGGGCGTGATCGGCAAAGTTTTTCAGTGTCGTCAGAGTGTACCTTCAATTGAGCGGCTGACGAGCAGGACCACTTTGATCGAGTTGGACCACCTTGCGCCTGAAAAGGCGTCGCTTTTGATCATGTTTTTACTCATGGCCATCCGAGAGCGTTTTTTGACCACCCCCAAAACCGGCCAGGGCCTTCGACTGGTCATTATTTTGGAGGAAGCCCACAACCTAGTGGGGCGTACCGGCCCCGCCCGGGCCTCGGAAGACGCCGCCGACCCCAAGGCTTTCGCGGCTGAAGCCATTTGCCGGATGCTGGTGGAGTTCAGAGCTCTCGAGGTGGGGGTGGTAATAGTGGATCAACACCCAACCGCGGTGGCCCCTGAGGTGATCAAGGCGACTGGCAGCAAAATTGCCTTTCGCCAAGTTGCGGATGAAGACCGCCAGGATCTGGGGGCCACTATGCTGTTTGGGCCCTTGGAACTGGAGGAGATCGCCAGGCTGAAGACTGGCGAGGCCTACTTCTATTCGGAAGGATTGTATGGTCCGCGCCGCATCCGGACCATCGACCTGCACGCCCGCCATGACTTGTCCGCAGAGGTGATCCGTAACGGCATCCTGCCTTACTTGCAGGACGATTCGTGGTTACTGGAAGTAGGCGTGGAAAGGGCGGCCATGGAGTTGGGCCAGCTCAAGGGCGCCATGGATGTCTATGACCGGGAATGGCTGCGGCTTGCCGAAAAGCTCAAACAACTTTTGCAGGCCAACGCCCAGTTCACCTCAGATGAAAACACCTCATCCGTAAGCAGGGGGCGCGCAATACATCAGGCTGCCATTGATCTAAAAAACGCCATGTCTTCCCTTTTCAATGCCCTGGGCAAGGGACCTTATCGGCGGTTGCTGGAGGACGCCAACCCCAGGGCATTAGATGAACCGGCAGTTGCCGCTTTCTGCGAAGCCTTGGTTGAGCGGTTTGAGAAGGTGATCCGGCCAGGTTTTCTGGAGGGGCGCCATCTGGTGGACCAAATAATGGCCAAGACATCAGCCATGGAGGGGAGCGGTTAGATGCCCAGGCGGAAATCCGGGGTGAGCCGGCGTGAATTCGCCGAAAAGGTGACCCACAGCGAAACGGAAATGAAAAACAAGGAGGGTGACCTGGAAGTTTACGCCTCCGATCTGGAGCAGGAGAGGCACACTCGGGAAAGCCTGGACCTGCAGGGAGCCGAGGAGGACTCCAGAGACGTCGATGGTGCCATTGAACGGGCCGAGGACACCACGGCCGAGAGATTCGGCGACCATGACCAACAGCTGGAGGGCCTGCAAGGGGACAACGAAGGCTTGGAAAGCGACTTTCGCGATAGAAAGGAATCCGCTGAGTCTGACGTGGAGAAACTGCAGAAAGCCAGGCTCGACAGTTCCGAGGCCGTCAACACCATGGTGCAGGCTAAGGAGTCCGCTTTGCGCGGCAAGGAATTTCTGCGGGAGCAAATGGAAAAGACGCGTTCGGCCAGGGATAGCAGTGAGCAGGCGCAAAGGGAGTTGGAAGCGAGGGTCAGGGCTCTTCGCGGGAGCAGCGGGGCGTGAACGGCGAGTCTAGTCAAAACAGACGAAGCGGGCAGCATAAGCGCCCCCTGAATCTTCAAGACCTGAAATCCGCCATGGCATCCTTAGAAACGGCCCTGGAGCAGCTTAAGACGAAGGTTAGGACCTTGCCCAAGGTCGAATCGGATGGTTCCTCGGATTGTCCCTTTGCCGCCAACTTATATATCGACAAAGAGGAAGCCTCGGAGAAAGTCAACCAGCGTTTGCAGGAGGTTCGAGGTTACCTGCCTCTGCTGGAAAGAGAAATAGCCCGGTGTAGCCACAACCTGAGCACCATAAGCGCCGACAAGGGCAACTTGCATGATGAGAAAGCCATAGAACAATACCAAGCAGCCCTTCACGCCCAACAGCATCATTACCAAAAGGCGATTGATCAAAAAATGACGCTTCTGGATTTGATCAAGCGGGTTGAGCAGTTATTGAAGGGCGCCGAGGCCAAGAAGTACCCGGGCAGCACACCGGAAAGAAAATTCCAGCCGCCGCCGGCCGTTTTGGGTGGGCCTGCGGCACCAGGGCGGGCGTTACCGTCTCTCAACCCGATGCCTGAACCAACGCCCTCGCCGGCTCTGCCCAGAAGCGAGCTGGGCAATTTGCTCTCCTTGGGGCCGCTGCCTGGGAGGCCCAGGTCATGACCGAGCCGATTTGGCATAAGGCTGTCCTTTTGGGGGCAGGTGACCTGCGCCCTCGCCTTGATGTCCTGCATCCCAATGGAGACCAAGCAACACTTATCGATTTGTCTCCCGGTCAAAGCGTCTATGCCGTAGACAGATGCCCAGGTAGTGCCGCCTTGGCCTCGGGAACTAGGTCGGGCGAGGTGATAGTGCTGATGAATCCTTGGCTGGCAGGAGGTGATGAAAACGCCGCTCCCCCCATTAACCTCATCCAAGGCTCACCTGTGCTCTCCGTTTGTTGGTGGGACGAGCAGCATTTGGCGGTCAGCGATCTGGCCGGCAGGGTGCTGCTCTGGGATTTGAGGAACCAAGCCTATCCCCAGCTGCTCAACAACGACAAAGAAGTGATCTGCGCTCTATGCAGGGTCTCAGGGGGGATGTTGGCCGGCCTAACCGTGGGCGGAACTCTCCTCGGTTGGCGGCTAGGAGACATGAATCCCGTGTTCCAATTGTCATCCACCGCTCCGGCTTGCAAGTTGGCTCTGGTGAATCTTGCATATCATCCCCTGTCAGGGGCTGTCTATTATCCGGGGCGGCAAGGCCGCTTGATCAGCCTGCAAGTCAAGGGCGGTGATCGGCGCGACTTGTCCGCCCACGAAGGGGATTTCTACGCCTTTTCGGTTGGTGACAAACAAATAGTCACCGCCGGTTTGTTTGATCGTACCGTCAAGATTTGGCAAGGCCAAGAAGGTCACATGGTGGCCGAACATGCGTTGCCCTGGGGGGTCATTAGTTTGGCCAGATTCCCCGGCCATTCCCAACTGGTGGCAGCCGTAACCGAGGATGGTCGTGCAGTTATCATCGATCTTGATGACGGTGCTTACCAGCCTAGGCAGGATCAAGGATCAGGTCCATACCGATCCGCCTTCCCCGCCGTGTCTGCAGATCAGTCCCTGGCAATCAGAATGGATATGGCCAAGAGCTTGGCTTCCCAATTGGAACTCGCTCTCAGCCAAGGTGATTCTTCCGTAGCCGCAGACCTGCATGAGCGTTTGACAGAATTGGGGTATGAGCATGTGGCCTTGGCCATGCGGTCGGCATGGGAGGTTGGCCAGGGCGATTATTTGGCCGCCCTAGGTTGCAGCACGGTTCTGCTGGACATGCTTCCAAACCACGAACCCAGGGCGCTGGAATCACTTCAGAGGCATGCGCAGTTACTCACCCGGTATTGGATGTGGGAAGAGGCCTTTGAGCTATACGTCCAAATGCAAACCATCGACTCTTCTGTCACCAACCCATTAAGTGACTATGAGCCAGTCGTGCGCAAGGACAAGGGCCTTGAGATAGTGATAGATTCGGACATTGCCTTAGAGGAAATAATCGAGGCCAATAATATTTTAAAGAATATTTTCAGCGGCACCTTCATCTTGTTCAGGCAGGAAGAGTATAGGTGCCGGAGCATTTCCATGTCCCCTGGCGATATTGCTCAAAGATTCAACCTGGAGTTCGGAGAGTCTTCGCCAGAGCCTGTAATCCGTGCTCAAGCGATAGATGTAGGCATAGTTGCAAGATCAGGTTTCAGGGCCGACAAATTAGTCCGAATCGTTCCCGGGGATGGTTCACCATCCCCGGTTTCGTTTGGTCTGTTGATTAATGGCACTGTCTCCCATACCAGCGTCACCCCCTTGGTCCTTTTCACCTGGCAGGGTAATGGTGAATATCGACAAGCAAACCAGCAGGCATTGGCCTGCTTGCATAAATTAAAAAGCCAAGCGGGAGAATCCGGGCATTTGGATTTGTCCTATCGGATGGCAATGGACTTTATTCGTAGGCTTGCCACGGAGGCCCAAACCGTAGTGGTGAAACCGGCATGAATGGCCAGCTTAAAATATGTGGCCGTTGTGCTCGGGGCTATTCGTATTTACTGCCCAAGTGCCCCCACTGCGGGGATAGCGAGCTTCTCGACTTTGAATGCAACCCTTTTTGGTCCGAACAGTACCAAGGCTGCGCCTCTGTCTTGGATATACCTGCTGGAACCAAGCTCTCAGATAATCGATTCACAGTAAAAGCCCTGCTGGGCCAAGGTAGGTGGTCCAGCGTATTTTTGGCTCACGACCACCTGCGGAAGCTTGACGTAGCCTTGAAGGCGGTGTTGCTGGGACCTGGAAGTCAGGGAGAAGCCCTGCCGGCTTTCCGGCATGAGCTAAACCTCCACAGCGGCCTCACCGACCTGAGCCACGTGGTGCATCTTTTCGACGTGCACGTCATACCTTGGGGAGGTGTCAGTCTTTTATTGCTGGCCATGGAGCATGCTGACGGGGGTAGCCTGCGGACTTGGCTCCACCAAAACCAAAAGGATTGGGAATTGAGAAGGCGGGAAGGCTTGGAGCTTTTCATTCAGGCTTGTAGGGGTTATCTGGCCATTCACCGCGCGGGGGCGGTCCACCTGGACACCAAGCCTGATAATCTGCTTTTTGTTGGCGGGGTGCTCAAAGTTTCCGATCTGGGGGCCGCCTATCTGTTTGGAATAGACGGCAACCAGGTCTCATTGCCTCATTCCCCCTCGTGTCTTGAAAGGGGTACACCCATTTACATGAGCCCGGAACAGTTCCAGGTGGCCCACCCGGAAGACTTGGATCACCGCTCGGACATCTACTCTTTGGGGGTGATCCTCTACGAACTATTGAGCCGTGGCGGCAGGCCTCCCTTTGCGGGATCATTGGAACGGGTCAAGGATTGCCATCTCAATGTCAGGCCCGCCCGCCTGAAAGGCGTGGCACCGTACCTGGAAGAGATTGTAGCAAGGTGCCTGGCCAAAGATCCGGATGAGAGGTTTCATAGTGTCCAGGAACTGATCGAAGCCCTGCAAGACCCGCCACAACCCAGACCAAGTTGCGAGGACGCACCCGAACAGGGGGGCTCAGGCATAGACGAAAAGCTCCAAAGAGCTGCATCCCTCTCCGCGGAAGGTGATTTGGCCCAGGCGGCTTCGCTTTTAGAAGAGGTTTTGGCCGAGCAACCCGATAATTCGCAGGCACGTAGGCTCAGCCGTGAGTTGCAAGAGAGGTGCCAGTTGGCGGCGCAGCTCTATACGGAAGCCGCGACCCTGATTGAAAATGGCAGCATGGATGCGGGGGTGGATCGGATCAATGAGGCCATGGATGTATATCCCAACCACCCCTCGGCGGCTCCAGTGTTATCCAAGGCAAGGATGAACAGCGAACGCTTCGCCGAATGCATGATCTCGGCCAGGGCTGCCCTTAAAAATGGTGCGTGGGACAGTTCGGTCGCTCTTTTGGAAGAGGCCTTGCAATTAAATCGGCAAGTCCCAAATGCTGTTGAAGTGTTGAAGCGAGTCAATCGTATTCGGCAGGCCATAACCGAGATGCATGCGGCCCTGTCCCATGCGGAGTATGTCCGCGCGGAACAGTTGGCTGGTTTGGCCGATGCTTTGGCGGAAAACCTATTGGAATCCATACCCGCCCTGCGTGAAGGAAATGACGAACGAGACTCAGCATAGCCAGAAAGGCTTCTTGAAGGCTGGCGGTGAGCAGATCCTCCCGTCCTACCAGAGCCAAAGCTTATTAGGGTTAGTCGGTTTGGTGGTTGATCGTTCAGACCGGAGAGCGCTGGAAGAGATTCACGGTGAACGCAGAGTGTTCAAGCCCAAAGACGGCAGACACATGCTGCTGGCCGAGTATCTGACCCTTTTAATGGATAATGAACTAAAGCACGGTGGCGGTGATGCCCGGGCCCTGTCCCTGGCCGAAAGGGCCTATGATCTCACCCTGGAGAAATTCATCAATATCCCTAGCGGAACCAGTGGGAGTGGTCCTGACTGCCGTAACTACTATAGGACCTTTTTGCAGGCTGCCCAAAAAAGCTTCAGGCAAAAACCCACAACTAGCCAACTGGAAGAGGAGGCGAGGGCAGGGATGTTGCTCAAGGGGCTGGTAGCGAGGCACTTTGACCTTTCTATGCGGGAGGCTCGCCGGGAAGCCAAGCCCTTTTGGTCTAGGTATCAGTGGCGAGTAAATGGTCGCAGCTTTACGGTATGGATGCCCCAGGCCATGACAGGGGATGAGCGCCGTGCCTGGCTGGAGGCCAACGTGCCGGCCCAGATATTCAATGATCCGCAAGTGGGTGAACGCATTCAAGAGATCATTGAGCAAAATCTGGTCAAGGAGCGCTTCGTTCCCTTGGATGCGGTGGAAAACAGCCGCGCGGCCAGCGCAACTGGGACGTTCCATCCAGAGGGAGATGGCTGGGCCAGTTCCTTGGGAGAAATGGTGGCTCGGGAAAAAGCTCAAAACATCGATCAGCAGCGACGGGCTATTAGAAAACTTGGTCCAGAAAAGTTGGCCAGATTGGTGGTCCAGGTTTTTGAAGACATCGCGGCCGAGGAGTATGAACAAAAGCGCTTGGGATCCCAGTTTGGCCTGTCCCCCGCCACCCTGAGCAGGTTTGCGGGCAGCGATTGGCATCGAACCGAATCATCGGAAACCCCGGTTCCGGACCTTTGGCGCAACACGGCCCAAGTCATTTCACAACTTCCGGTTTTTAGGGAAGTGGCCGAAGAGGTGGGCATGCTGGATATGATAAAGGCCGTGCGGGGGGACAGCCATGAGTAAGGACCTCTATTTTATAAAAATCCTGAACCATGCTTTGAGCCAACCTGAGCCAAGGGATGCCTTGCGTCAGGCGTTCACTGAAATCAGGTCCCTTGGCCAAAGACCAGAGTACCAAAGGGGCTATGACCAATTTCTCAAGTTCATGTCCATGGTGAAGACAAATGTTGCCGCTGATGCCCAGGCTATCGATCCTGATCTGCTGCGTAGCAGCCTCGATGATTGGATGCGCACAACGGGCCTGAGAGCCCCCATGCCCGCAATCGTGCTGGACCTCGATGGTGAGGTCATCGCTTCGCTGCAGGTTGTTGGCACAGGCTCATTGGGGACCGTGGGTGGCTTGGCACCAGGGTCATACAGGGTGGGCCTGGAAACGGGTCGCGTCCTTTGGCAGGGCGAGTTGACCAAGGGTGACTTGCTGTGGCGGTACGCTTTTCCCGAAGAGGACCTGCCTCTGGCCGCGGAAACCGATGAAGTCACAGGCAGGATCAGCCGGGAAATAATTCTGCTCGAGGGCGAGGTGGTCCTCAAGGTGACGCCGGGCAGGACCAAGGGACGGATGGAGTTCTTCTTTAACGGGTAGACGCGTGGGGCACATCTCGCACAACCACAGCTCAACCGCCAGGGCCAACACCGTGGTCGTATTTCACGATGCAGAGGGAACCTTGGCCCTGCTTACGGCTATCGTTTGCCAGACCGTGGAGGATCGGGAGGGGGTCAGCTTCGCCGGGCCCGGGACCTTCTCGCAAAAAACTCAGGAGCATATCGTCCAGACGGTGCTTCCGGTGCTGGTTGGACTACTTAGGCGCTTGCATCTTAGTTGTCCAGGGTTGCAGTTGTCAGCGGTTAACCTGGGCGCCGCCTCCTGGGATCAACGGGGCATTGTGATCTCGGGTTTTTCAGCGGATGCCCCCATACTCCTGGCCATGCTAGCGGCGGTTCTGCAGTTCGACATCCCCAGAGATCTTTTGTGCACCGGGCACATGGCCTCGTTGGACGGCGACATCCGCATGGTAGGAGCTCTTCCCGCCAAGATCGCCATCGCCACCAGCGATCAAGCAATAAAGCGGTTCGTGTATCCGGACCCGATGGTTGACGGTTCTTTGGGGCCATTGCTTGAGCCGCGAGAAGTCCAAGAACTCAACGCGGCCCTGGCCGAGGCCAAGCGGTCAATATCGCTTTTCCCCATGAGGGATGTGGCCGATCTGCTCAGAGTGACCTTTAGCCAGGAGCAGATGGTCCTAGCCAGCCTGCGCAACGGCTACTTTGGGGCTGAAGAACATGGTAAGGATTCGATCGGTACCCTGGATAGAGCCGTTGGCTACCTGACGACAAGCTTGAGGGCCGGCTTTTGGTCGGCCCTGGAAACCAGGCTGCTGGCGAGCCGTGATGATAAGGCCAAATTGCTTCTCGAAGCCTTCGTTGCTTACCATTTGGCCAGCGAAGAGTACCCGCACGGCTTCGGCAAAAGGCTCATGGGACTTTTGGTTTCCATCCCTTCTTCCACTCGTCGCCTGAGGCTGGCGTTTCCTTTGCTCCCCGCAAAACTGGGCTTTGACTTGACCAGATTCGCCCATACCGAAGATCACGCCGATGCCGTAATCATGCTGAAAGCCTTGAGCGGCGAGGTGGGCGGATCAACCAAGCCGAAGCCTCGGTCCAAAGGGACGTCCATTCCTCCCCGCACTGTTTCCGATTCCACGCTGAGCGATGTGATCTCCTTGATCAACGCCGGTGCCCTGGCGGAGAGGATCAACCTTCCCGTAGACTCAGCCAGGGCCGCATACTCCTTGGACTCGGTGCTGGTGGCTGGCCATGAGACCTTCAATGATACGGTCACCTCCTTTGTCGTTCACCTCTTGCGGCGGGTGCGAGGGGCGGATGCGAACGAACCCACCGAGGCGTTTGGCGCGGAGGCCTTTGCCTTGCTGGAAAGGACCTTCACCCGTGATGGCGGTTTAAGGGGGGCCCTGCTGGAGGCCCAGACCGGCTCCAAGGGCGGCATGCGCTTTGTCCTGGATGCCATGACCGAGCAGTTCAAGAAAGAGGAACGTGAGAAGGAGGTCAACCGGGTGCTAACCGAGGCCCTTGACCCCCTGGACTGGGACTCCCAGGTAGCCATGATGAAAGCCTTGCTGGAGCGCTTGTGGATCCATCTCCCCGAAGATATTAGGGGGCAGCCCCCAGAGAGATACGCCAGCCAGGTTCAACTGCTGGCTAAGGCCTATGTCGAATCCATGGATCAATTAAATTTAACCTTCAGGTCATTATAGGAGGGGAGGCATGCCTTCCATTACCGGTCTTTTACATGAATTGGATGAAAGAACCATTGCCCAGAGGGTGGGGCTACCGCATGACGAAGCCAGGATGCGCTTCCCTTTGCGCGCCAACACCATCGGCAGCTTCGATGAATTCAGTGACGTCATCGCCGACTATTACAATTATCACTTCACTACCTGTGTATCCCGGGGTGGCCACCTGTCCAGGTCCGAGGCCGCCGGTCGGGCCAAGGAATTACTGGAAAAGGAGTACCGGCGGAAAAACGGCGACATCGTGACCGCCTTCAACGATGCCTTTGATGGCACCAATGGTGGTATGCGAGTGGTGTTAGACAACATAGCCGAGGGACTCAAGGCCGATTCGGTGGAGCGCTATACCCGGGATGCCTTTGATCGACACGTGGCTCCCAACTCCTGGGAGGACAAGGTGGAGATCATTCGACAGTTCATGGCCTACTGCGGGCCCCTGCTGTCTGCTTCGGTCAGCACCGGCCAGCCGGAGCGTTATGCCCACAACTTCCAGGAGCTGATAAGGGCTTATGTGGAAGGCTTACAGCGGACTTCTTCTGTGTTCCGTAGGCTCTAAAGGGAAGATCGTCCGGTGTCCACCAAGTTGGAAGCTTTTTTGAAAACCATCGATCCCACCCTGAACCTTGAGCAGGTTTGGGCTCGGGCGGATGTCGGCCTGAACTCGTTCAAGGTTGAGCAGGCGGTGGCCACTGACTACTGGGAGTTTCAGCGATTTCTGGCTCGTTTTTTCTGCCACATGGAGAACGTGATACTGCGGATAAGCCCCCCACGCGAGCCGGATTATGATTTTGACTCCGGCCGCTGCCATAACTTGCTCAAGAAAGAGTTCGGCAACCAAGCCGACAAGGTGTTGTTCGACCGGGCCCGCACCGGGGTCAATGGCGGCCTATATGGGGTGCTCAAAAAAGTGGCCGAGCTCATGGTGGAGGATTACTCCGGCAACGAGATCGGGGCCAAGGTGAGTGAATTCTGGAATAATCTGTCCCTGGACGAAAAAATGGAGGTCCCTCAAGAGTATGTCCAAAAGTACGGGCACCTGATGCCCTCGGAGATAACCGAGGGTATGGCCGTCCGGGTTATGATCAACTTTCGCAAGGTTCTGGAAGAGCATCCCCGCTTGGTGGCCCGTCTTCGCCGAGTCGGTCGTTGATCTCGCCCTGCCAGTCCGCCATTTGAAATCCAAAAAACGATCCTGCCGCTAAAGGGATAGTTCGACCATTCATCCCTAGGAGCGGTCCCATGTCCATGCCGCAAGCCTTGATCGCCCAAGCCAGGCCCCAGATCGTACAGGCCAGAACCAGGCAGATCATTGAGCATGAAATCAGCAAGGGCTGCCTGCCCATAATCTCCCCATCGCCGGTGACCCTGGAGCCGTTCTACCAGGAACTGCATGACCAGTTGGGGACGGGGGTGAGCACGTCGGTGCAAACCTCTCTTACTGAACCACCGCCCAACCGGGCTGATCTGGTCAGGCTGCGGGCCTGGATATCGCCAGAACAGGCTCTGGATTGGAACCGTTCCGAGTCCTTCCTGAAGCAGCTCACCACCGTCTCCAGCCGGCTGGGCTTCGAGGTGCGCGGTAATAGGTCTGAGGTCACCCTGTCTTTCCTGTGCCACCAGGCCGACCTGCCGGTTTTGCAGGCGGCGTTCCAGGGCGAGTATCAACAGTCCGAACTGACCCCTCTGGACGCTGCTTCTGGAGAGTGGGGGGAGCCGCCGGGCGGCCTGGTCTTCCACGACTTTTACCCTGAACCTCCTTACTCCCATCTGCTTACCTCCCCCGGAGAGCTAAAGACTTCTCCCCTGGAGACACTGCTCAATGCCCTGTCCATGATCGAGCCCCCGGCCCAGGGGCTATACCAAGCGCTTTTTCAACCGGTCCCTCCCAACCACAACTGGCACCGCAACGTAGAGAAGCTGTTGGACCTGGAATACATGGTAAAGCTGGTGTCGGGGCTACAACCCCTGCAGCGCTACTCGCAACAATCCCCTTCAGGCGACCTACGCAACATGGCCTGGGAGGTGACCAGCAAGGCGCACAATGACAAGCCCTTCTTTTGCCTGGCCCTGCGCATGGCAGTCTTGGACGGCGGCGAGGCGGCACCAAACTGGCTGAGAGCCCTTTGCGTGGTCATGGGGCTTTTTCAGCATGGCGGACGTCCGTTGAAGCGGCTCAGCCATGAAGACTACGCCGCCTGGTTACCCACCGCCCAGATGGTGGAAATGTTCGAGTTGGGGCTCAGTTATCGGTCGGGTTTTCTGGTCAATTCCCTGGAGCTGACCGGGCCGATTCACCTTCCTTCCTTGGACATCCTGGAGCACCGGCCGGTTATGATAACCGGCCTGGACATGCTCTCCAAAAGGGCCTCTGGCCAGACGGAGGGCACCTTGATCGGGTACTCATCCTTTGCCGGCAAATCGATCCCTGTCCATATTCCACCCGGCCTGAGACGGCGTCATTCCCACTTGATCGGCAAGTCGGGTGGGGGGAAGAGCTCGCTTCTGGAGCACATGATTTTGTCTGATATCGAAGACGGCCATGGCGTGGCGGTTCTCGACCCCCACGGCGACCTGGTGGACCGGCTGAGTTGCTGCATCCCTGAGGACAAGATCGACCAGACCATCTACCTCAATCCCGGCGACCCGGACTGGGTGCCCATCTGGAACCCCATGCACCACTCCCCGGGACAGGATATAGGCCGCACCGCCGATGACATGGTGCGCGCCATCCAGAGTTTCGTGACCAGTGGTTCCTGGGGCGACCGCATGGAGCACATCCTGCGCAACATGTGCTTCTCCCTGATCCCCATGCCCCGTTCCACCATCCTTGATCTCGCGGATCTGCTGCGCAACAAATCCGAGCAGAGCAAGCAGCTGCGCAAGGAGATATTGAAGGTGGTGGACAATGTGAGCGTACGTCAGTTCTGGATGCACGATTTCGAGCGCTATGGGAAGGACGACCTGGGGCCACCCCGCAACAAATTGAGCAAGCTGCTGGTCACCGGCACCGTAAGCCTGATGCTATCCCAGCCGGATAGCATCATAGACTTCAGCGAAGTAATGGACCAAGGCATGA